>Ga0316205_10000666_pt1 | contig 57128 bp, 52 predicted proteins | sample 3monthpyrite_MG_FD_204941 | JGI IMG/M metagenome (GOLD analysis project Ga0316205, IMG submission 204941) | Microbial mat bacterial communities from mineral coupon in-situ incubated in ocean water Damariscotta River, Maine, United States -... | ecosystem: Environmental > Aquatic > Marine >...
ATATGGGCTTATATCGCACAGATCAAACTCGACCAGATAAAAAAACAGTTTGGATCTCAGGTCATCATCCAGCACCATTTTCTATCCGTTTTCGGCAATACCAACGAGAAAATCGGCAACGGCTGGCATGATCGTAACGGCTACCTTGGTTACAGTGAACACACCAAAAACATTGCTTCTCAGTTTGACCATATAAATCTTCACTCAAAAACCTGGCACACAGTTAGACCCCCATCGTCAACAGGCTGCCACCTGTTCTTGAAAGCAGTTCAATTATTTCAAGACAATGCAGCAAACGAATCTGAAAAAATTCCAGCAAACAATAACCTGGTTGAGAAAGCGGCATGGTTATGCCGACTGGCATTTTTTCGGGATGCCCTAAACATAGCAGAAATCGACGTACAGCTGAAAATCGCCTCACAATTGGAGCTGCCCATCGCAGATATACGCCATCTGATTGATAACGGGACAGCTCATGCAGCACTACACAGCGACCAGGAACTAAAATCAAAATACCTGTTAGAAGGCAGTCCAACCTTCACTCTCAATCACGGACGACAAAAGCTGTATGGCAATGTTGGCTACAAAATCATCGAAGCAAACATCCATGAAATTCTCCAACAACCTCAACATCGTGCCAGCTGGTGCTAGCCGTAGTAACCCGCACTAACATAGGTTTCACGCCTACTTGCTTAGCAAGCCTGGAATTTAGCCCAAACACCAGATTGACCATCTTGCACATATTATCTATACGTTATATTCTCAAGGGTCGTTTACTACATTGACTTGGCAGCATACTGTGCTGCCTTTTGTTTTTCTGACTTATTGGAAATAGAACACGCTTATGTCGGATCATTTAATGTCTACCTATGCGCGCCTGCCCGTTACGTTTGAACGCGGCGAAGGGGTTTGGCTATGGGACGACAAAGGCAATAAATATCTTGATGCGCTCAGCGGCATTGGCGTTTGCGGACTCGGTCATGCCCACCCCGCTGTTGCTGAGGCATTAAGTAAACAGGCCAGCACTCTGGTTCATACCAGTAACCTTTATCATATCCCTGCCCAAACACAACTAGCAGAAAAACTCTGCGCGCTAGCCGGCATGGACAAAGCCTTCTTCTGCAACTCCGGCGCAGAGGCCATCGAAGCCAGCATCAAACTTGCGCGACTGTATGGCCACAACAAAGGCATCGAACGTCCCAGCGTTATTGTCACTGAAAACAGTTTCCACGGCCGCACATTGGCAACACTTTCTGCCACCGGCAACCGCAAAGTTCAAGCCGGCTTTGAGCCTTTGGTACAAGGCTTTATTCGTGTTCCGTACAATGACATCGAGGCATTGAAATCCGTCGCCAAAAATAGCCCCGATGCAGTGGCTATTCTGGTTGAACCGATTCAAGGCGAAGGCGGCATCAATATTCCCGACGCAGATTATTTATCATCAATCCGCACACTCTGCGATGAACAGGGCTGGCTGATGATGCTTGATGAAATACAGACTGGCGTGGGTCGTACGGGTCGTTATTTTGCTGCTCAGCACTATAACGTCGTCGCCGACGTCGTCGCTGTCGCAAAAGGACTGGGCAACGGTGTTCCAATCGGAGCCTGTTTGGCACGAGGAACGGCCGCCACAATATTCCAGGCGGGCAATCACGGCTCAACCTTTGGCGGCAACCCGCTCGCTTGCAGCGCCGCTCTCGCCGTACTGGAAACCCTAAACAGCGAACAACTGATCAAAAATTCACAGTTACAAGGCGCTAACATCCTGTCAGCACTACAGAGCCAACTTGCTGGCATCGAAATCGTCGACACTATTCGAGGCCAAGGCTTAATGATTGGCATCGAATTAAAACAAGTCTGCACAGAGCTGTTAAAAGTGTGCCTTGATAACGGGCTACTCATCAGCATTCAAGCCAACAACGTAATACGACTACTACCACCTTTAATTATCAACGATGCCGAAGCTGAGCTACTGGTTAGCAAACTGGTCGACATCATAAAAACATTCGCTTTATCTCAGACTGAAACTCAGCAGTCTCATACAGGTTAATATTCAGCCAGATTAAAATCCAGATAGATTAATAATTATGAACAGCCCAAGGCATTTCCTAACATTATCCGATCTCTCTTCTGACGAACTGCGCACGCTAATTCATCGCGCGATAGAACTGAAGGCCATGCAGAAACAGAAGACGATTTTTGAGCCCCTCAAAAATCAAATGCTCGGCATGATTTTTGAGAAGTCGTCGACACGCACGCGCGTCTCATTTGAAACCGCGATGACCCATTTTGGTGGCAATGCGATTTTTCTCTCTCCACGCGATACCCAACTGGGTCGCGGTGAACCCATCGAAGATTCAGCACGAGTGTTGTCAAGAATGGTCGACGTTATTATGATTCGCACCTTTGATCATGAGCAGGTGGAACGCTTTGCTGCGCACTCACGTGTCCCTGTCATCAACGGGCTCACCGATCAGTTTCACCCCTGCCAGCTGCTCGCAGACATGCAAACATATTTCGAACACCGCGGCGATATCGCGGGCAAAACAGTCACGTGGATCGGCGACGGCAATAATATGTGTCATTCCTACATCAATGCGGCTCGGCAGTTTGGCTTTAAGCTGCACATCGCCAGTCCTGATGGGTACAAACCCAATGCAGATTTAGTAAAAAGCAACACTGGCATTACCAAGCTATTTGATACGGCGATAGATGCAGCTAAAGGTTCAGATCTCATCGTCACCGATGTTTGGGCCAGCATGGGCCAAGAAGACGAAGCCACTCAACGACACCAGGTTTTTGCTGACTTTCAGGTTAACGAACAGGTATTGAGCGGCGCACATTCAGATGCACTTTTTATGCACTGCCTTCCGGCCCATCGCGGCGAAGAAGTCAGTGCCGAAGTAATTGATGGCGGACAAAGCGTTATCTGGGATGAAGCAGAAAATCGCTTACACGCACAAAAAGCACTGCTTGAATTTCTGCTCTGCTAATACTATTTAAACCCTCTATGCCACTACTACAAGCCCAAAACATTACCTGCCAATATCAGGGACAAACCGTCATTAACGGGCTTTCACTGCACATCAATGAAGGCAGCATCGCCTGCCTGCTGGGCCCCAGCGGTTGCGGTAAAACCACCATGTTACGCGCGATTGCCGGATTCGAACCGCTGCTTGAGGGTGAAATTTTAATTCAGGGCAAACTCGCATCACAGCCAGGTTTCATTTTGCCACCCAATAAACGTGGCCTCGGTATGGTCTTCCAGGATTACGCTTTATTCCCGCACATGACGCTGACGGAAAACGTAAGCTTTTCATTGCGCAGAAAAACAAATGACCAACAGACTGCTAGTGCCGCTGAGATGCTCGATCTGGTCGGGCTGGACGGCATGGGGAAACGCTACCCTCATGAGCTATCAGGTGGTCAACAACAACGTGTCGCGCTGGCACGGGCGCTTGCTGCCCACCCCAAACTATTGTTATTGGATGAACCCTTTTCTAACCTCGATGTTGATTTACGTGAAAGGCTCGGACAGGAAGTGCGCGACATCCTCAAAGACAAAGGCATCACCACGCTGATGGTCACACATGACCAGCACGAAGCCTTTGCACTTGGTGATGTCATCGGCATCATGAATGAAGGCCGCATTTTACAATGGGACACGCCATTCAATCTTTACCACGAACCAAGCAGTCTGTTCGTTGCAGATTTTATCGGGCAAGGCACCTTGTTAGCAGGAACAATGCGTTCTTCAACCTCTGTTGAAACAGAAGTTGGACACATCAAAGGTGACCGCGCCTATCCCTGGCCTGAAGGCACAATGGTCAACGTACTATTGCGCCCTGATGATATCCTTCCCAAACAAGACAGTGATCTACGTGGGGAAATAACTCACACGGCATTCAAAGGCGCAGAAATACTGTACACATTACAATTACCCACCGGCAGCAAAGTGCTGGCTTTATTTCCCAGCCACCAACATCATCACGTGGGTGAAACCGTCGGAATTCAAATTGCCGCCGATCATTTAATCGTTTTTGATCACGTCGGCCACAACAGCTAAATATTCCAAACAAAAAAAACGGGGCTTGCTTACGCAAGCCCCGCTTCAATTTCTTTATCTACGAAACTATCTACTGGATTATCTGCTAATTTAAATCAGCCTCTCAATAGCCTAGGGCAATTGAGAAGACAAATACTCTGCAACCGCTTTAATTTCTTTATCAGATAACTTCGATGCAATCGCTGTCATCATACCTGCTGGATCATTGCTGCGAGCGCCGCCTTTGAAGTCAATCAAATTTTTAATAATGTAATCACGATGTTGTCCACCGATTTTCGGAAACTGAGAAACCGTTGCTGACTTGCCTTTTCCACGCGGACCATGGCAATTGATACAGCCGTAAACACCTGACTTTGGGTTACCGCTCTTAAATAATTTCTCACCTTTTGCTGCAAGCTTTTTATCAACTTTTGTAAGAGGTTTTTTTGCCATTTTCTGCTGTGAAAAATAGGCGCCAATATCCTTTGCATCCTGCACACTCGCAATAGTCATCGCCATACCAGACATTGTATCGTTATTAGCACGTTTTCCACTTTGAAAATCACGCACCTGTTTGACGATGTAAGATTCATACTGCCCTGCCAAACGTGGAAAATCAGCCGTAAAACTGTTCCCGTCATCACCGTGACAACCTGCACAAAGCGCAGCCTTGTCTTTTCCGGCAACCGGATCCCCACTCTTATTAGCTGCCAGCGCAGTGCCCGTCATCAAAAATACAACCAGCAACCCCAATACGCTAACCATGAAAGATGATTTTTTTGTCATAGCCTATGCCCTTAACTTTATAATTATGATGGCTGAAAACTCCCGATAAGAGTTCTAAACAGTATCAATCTCTCCGCCCTACGTCAATGCACGATAGACATTACAAAGCTTTACCGCAGCACAAATAACGGTAAAAATGCACCAAATCACACTAAATGAAGAAATCATAATGAAACAAACCATCGCATGCCTTTTATTTTTAATTCTCACTAACCAATACGTGCTTGCTAACAGCAACCCAGTTGAAGAAGGATTCACCGCCTATGACAAAGGCGATTATTCAGCAGCCGCAACCCTGTGGAAAAAAGCAGCAACGGAAGGCGATATTCAGGCTCAACTATTAATCGCCACCATGTCAAAACAAGGTATAGGCATAGAGGTGGATTTAAAACAAGCTGCCGAATGGTATCGCAAAGCCGCCGCACAGGGTTCTATAGAGGCAATTTACAACTTAGGCGTGATGCACGCCAAAGGACAGGGTCTGGCACAAGACCGCATCGAAGCCGCAAGATGGTACCTAAAAGCTGCCTCGCACGGACACATGGAGGCACAAAATAATATTGGCGTGATGCTGGCAAACGGCTTGGGTGTAGAAAAAGACGAAAAAATGGCTTTCATGTGGTATCAAAAAGCCGCACAACAAGGGCACCCAACGGCCATGTTTAACCTGGCTTATATGTACATGAACGGTTTTGGTGTTGAAGCTGACAGTATTTATGCGCTGCGTTATTTTCGGCAGTCCGCAGAAAATGACAACATAGCTGCACAAAAATTACTCGGAGACGCTTATGAGGAAGGTTGGTTTGGCTTGCCGATTGACCCAAAACAAGCTGAACACTGGCGCAAAAAAGCAGCTGAAACTAAGTAGCAACTGAGACATCCTTCTACGCTCGAAAGTAACCAACCAAATATACAGACATAAAAAAAGCGACACGTTTTCGTGCCGCCTAAACTTAATTCACAGCGATTACTGCACCAATAACTCAACAAACCATTTCAGATTTCACGCTGTTTTTGCGACGACGTGCAAAGCCAGCAAGACCTAAAAGACCGGCTGCGAACAACAGTACAGTCGCTGGCTCAGGAAGTGGGTTTGGCGTAATAACCGTACCTTGGCCACCACCAATAATAAGCGCACGATTAGTAGTCGCCGTTTCATCAGCCAAAACACTCAAACCGAAAAACCCTGCAGGGCCATCGAAGGTAGTGTGAAAAGGTTCAACTGCCGTAGCCGATGGCGACAGTATCGTGCTACCCAGTGCAGTCAGTTCAATCCCGCTTATGCCACCACTACCTAAATTAGTAGTCAACAAACCACCTAATGGAAACCAGCCATAGCCATGATCAACATTTTGCGCAAAGGCAGCCAAACCACCGCCAGCATTTACAAAACTAACAATATCTGCGCTACGAGCATTGATCGCATGTACCTGTGCGTCTGTCAAACCACCACTAACATCACTGTCTGAGGTAGGCATATATATCGCGTCAAAACCCGCTAATGATTGCGCGGCAATGTCTACAACCGAAGAGACAACCGTCATGGTGTAACCTAAACCAGTAGCAATGGTGCTCGCGTTAATTGAATCAGCGCCAATCCCGCCGGAAGGCCCAAACATCAATATATTTGATCCTGTTCCAGCAGCGCCATTATTAGTTGCATTTTCGACAACATACTCAAGAACATCACTGATCATGTCCGTACCTTGCGTGCCGCCACCAGTATCATGATCCTCTGGATCCATACCCGACAAAATGATGGGGCCAGCCTGTGCAGCACCCATACTCAGCATAATAACTGCTACAGCAACCAAACCCTTGGAGATCCCACCTAATTGATACTTCATAATGTGCTCCTCGCTACATTAAAAATTTCACAAAACAATCACCCAACGCTGGCGAATAATAGACAACATGCAAGTTTCAAACCATTACCGTAAGATATTGATATTTATATAATAATATAGACCCAGCCAGCCTTAATTTTTAGAACTGTAAAAAAAACGGACATTTATAAACAACAAACAAGCCCGCTAACAACAAATAAAAAGCAAGCAGGAATATAAACAGCTGAAAGAAAAGGATTTTTCAGGCTTTAGAAAAACAAGCAGAATATGTAAAAATTAACGAACACACTATTCTTCAGCAGCGAAATAACGCCGCAACGCTTTACGCAGTAAATGAGGCACCAACAGGTGCAAAGGCATTCGCAAAGCATGCGCACGCAAAAAAAGTAGCCAGCGGGCAAAACTCGTCAACGGCCGATCACAACTGGGATGGTTAGGCGCCAACGCAAGATCCAATAAATACTTCATGACCAACGATGCTGGCCAAGCAGGAGCGGCTTGGTTATTCATTTCTATGACATGAACCGGCACAGGGGTATGCAATAACTCGGAGGCATAATATAAGCCATAATAAAGCGGTCGACTTAGATCTAAATTTTGCGCACGTTCCAACAGGCTTTCCCAAAAACCTGCTTCTGAGGCAAACTGCCTCAGCATAGCATCGAGATCAACCAAATCGCGCAAACCCTGCTCCATCTCACCGTCACTGAACAAATGTGTCGCGCTATGAATAATCATATCCGCCGGCGACAGCACCATAAGTTGGCAACCACTTCTGACTGGGCGCGCATCTTGCCTGAGCTTTTCAGCATCAGGATGATGTTTCGCAGTCAGCGGTAATATATTGTGATGGACATCCAGCACCGTCTTACGACCGATATGCTGCAATGGTGGAAGCTCGTGCATCCAGGTACGGTAATAACGCTGGTCATAAGCATCATGATGCGTGCTTATCCAGCCATTTTTCATCAGGGTTTTTTCAACCTCTGCGAGTGATTCACGCGGCACCATAATATCGACATCCGAAAACAATCGACCTTTTGCTGAAGGCAAATTAGCGGCTACATAAGCTGCACCTTTAAGTAAAATCACAGGCACCTTTAGTTCAGCCAGTGTTTTTTCCAAACATTGAATTTCCCAGCGAATATCCTGAAAATGTTTTTTACCAAGGACAAGAGCAGAATCAAAATGTGCACGCGGTCGCTGAGGAATCGCATCAAGACACCCCGCTTCTTCAAACTTAACCGCAAGACGTGCCATTAAATTTGTCGCCCGCCCCTGCCGCACCAACAAATCCCAATCAGCAAGCGTAAACCCATCCGTATCGCATGGGTTACGCAAAATTTTTAATAGCGGGTCAGCGTTCATGATTTTTTGTTAAGCATCTCTAAGTTTCAATGCCGCAGCTGACGGATGCAGACCATCAAAGGTTTCAACCGCCTCATCAAGATCGCTATAAGTAAAGTGATAACACTGGCTGGAATCAATCACGCCCCCCAGCAAGTCAAAACCCTCACGCCTCAAAACACTATAATTAAAGGCATTCTCAGCCAGAAAAATGAACGCCTCCGCGGCCGGACTGACAACAAGTTTCGCCGCTGCATGTGCTTCATATTTTGGAAATATCACCCACGCCGGAATAGCCGTTTCAGACATACGACTGACACTTTCTGAAGGTGCGCGCATATGCGCAACGGTTCCTTTGCTGGTATCTTTCGCTTCACTCCCCAGCACGGCATCGGGTGCAAATTGTCGCATCACATCGATCGATGCATTTTTTAAATTTGCAGGACGAGGCAAAGGTACAATACGCCCATCTCGACGTGAAATCAGCGTCATTTCATCGGACAACAAACGCCAACCGCGATTAACTAATCCTGCGCACAAAGTACTTTTTCCCGATCCCGGTGGCGCTGGCAGAATGGCTGCAAAACCGTTTTTTTCTATTACGGCGGCGTGAATAATTAAGTGTTGATTATCGTAATTTGAAATACACCAATTCAAACCCCATTCCAGCATCGGAAATGCTTGCGACAATGGCAGCGGTTTAAATGGCTTCATCGCATCCATATAGAAATCGATTTGCGGGGAGAGCCAACGACGAATGGATGCGGGCGGTTTAACTGAAATATGAAAATCAGCGAAGGCATCATCACTGATCGAGAAATCAGCGTAAAGCAAATGCACACCTTCTGCTACGCTTGGTACCGGCGAATACATTCGCGTGACATACGGACCAATCTTTATCGCCAGCCCTTTTTCACTGGACAAGCGCATAGATAGATCAGATGAAGCTAGTGCTTTGACCTTCAATCAACTGTCACTCAAGAAGATTTCAAAAAAGATGTTTCTGCCCACTATCACGTTAATATTGTATGCGGAACAAGCTGAGGATACGACTCCTTTTCACAACCAGGAAGCGCTAATAAGAAATGGAAAATAGATAAAGAGGATCAGTCTATTTCTGACTGTGCGATAAAGCCCAATTTTTTCAGGTTTGAAAGACTCTGCCGAACTCGATTCACAAGTCGCTCATCGACCGGCTCATCCAACTGCCTGGCAATGTTACTCGTAATGACATCACTCTTTAACAGCTCATCCGCAGCATCGATAATGAATAATATTTCCGCCGCTAAAAAATCTAACCTTATCGTATCGCCTGATGCATCGTCAAAAACAACAAGCTCGCTTTGCCAGGATTTTTTATGGAAAGACCGCTCACCACTGATACACCAAGCTGCTTGTGATACATAGTTTTGCATCTAAAAAGCCGCGGGCTTAATCTGGTATTTTATGGATCGCCGGGATGATAGAGAGAAGCAAAAAGATCTTGCATGTCACTCTCACTCCAAGTATGGCCTAAGCTATCTGTGTGACTGCCCACAGCCAAAATATCATTAATAATCTCTAACGCATCATCAGGCTGAAACGAGTAATGAGGCGAGTTCAATGCATTAAAATAGGTAGCAATCGCATGAAAAGCAAAGCTGCCTGAATCCTGCCATAGAACCTGCATCAATGTTTTATCAGCCAAAGCACCGCTCGCGGATGTAAATACATCACCAAATTTTGTTCCGGGAACACCGACTGCGCTGGTATCTTTGAATAAATCTTTACATGCTGCTGATAAGGTTCCATTGGACGCCACACTGTCACAACCATGGTCAAAACCAACAGGCCAGCCGGGCGAACCAAACACATTGTTTTTATAATAGCCAGGACTGCGGCCAAAATCGCAAGTATCATGCGTATCTTGTGACAGATTGCCTGACTGAATGCCGGACCAACACTGATTCCCACCGCCACCACTACCCCAAGCAGGTCGGTTGGCCAGCGTCATAACAACTGGCAGCGATGCCACTGCACCTTTCAATAAAACACGACGCCTCTGGGAATGCTCTTGCTCAGAACCCTGCTCTTTCTGCTCACTTGCGTTATGCTCTAAATTTTTATCAGTCACAGCCACACCTCGATGGTTTAATGCTCGTGATTATAAGCGCTACCGACAATCACGGTCAATGTTTTGACACAAAACATCTGTTAATAAGAAATAACATGCACATATCGTACCGAAATATTGTTTTATAATAACATTCATATACTTACAATATTTTTTCACAAAAAATTATCACGTCTTACGACATAAATGTAAAATATGCTGACAGTTTAAACGCCTTTTCACTCAGACCTTCCAAAAAATCATTCCACCATAATTTGTTTCTTCCTCCCTAACGCCAACAAACACTCTCAAAACATTTAACCCTAAAATTGGCATTCGACAAGAACAAAGACTCGCGCTAGAATTGTCCCGCAACACTTTTATCATGGAGGATAAAAATGAATACGATCAGCAGGAAGCTGGCAGCTTCTCTTCTTTACCTGTGCATTATTTTCCCAGGCCTCGGCCACGCAATTGTCATCAATGAAATCCGCATCGATCAAACCGGCGCAGACAACGACGAATATTTCGAACTGGCCGGCTTAGCGGGAGAATCCCTTGATGGGCTGAGCTATATAGTCATCGGCGATGGCTCCGGTGGCAGCGGTGTTATCGAAGCCAGCATCAATCTCAACGGCTTGAACATTTCCAGCAGCGGCTATTTCCTTGCCGCAGAAGCTTCTTTTTCTCTCAGTGGGCTCATAGATCTAACGACATCGCTGAGCTTTGAGAACAGTGATAACGTCACTCATTTGCTCGTCAGTGGTTTTAGCGGCTCAAATGGCGATGATCTAGATACCAATAACGATGGTGCGCTGAACATCACACCCTGGACATCCATAATAGATTCGGTCGCGATAGTAGAAAGCATCGGTAGCGGCGACCTAACTTACAGTAACTTTTTGGCTGGCCCGAATGGATCATTGGTTCCTGCTCATATCTACCGTTCACCCGATTCAAGTGGAATTTGGAACATCGGAGAATACAATCTAGCTAACAGTAGTGACACGCCCGGCAGCTCAAACACAATAAGCAGCTTACCTGAACCCGCTAGTCTAGCTCTACTTGGTCTGGGGCTATTCGGCTTGTGGCTAGTGCATCGACAGCCCGCATCCCGCGGAACAACCTCTGCCTTAGGGCTTAAGCCCTTTCTTACGCAACAGCGCTTGCGCATATTTAATTGGGATCGCATACGTAATCCCGCTTGGCGATGAAAGCAAACTTTCTTTGGTTTCTTTTACAAACACCATGTTGATGACAGCAACTACCCTACCCGTCTTAACATCATACATGGGGCTACCACTGTTACCCGGATAAGCCGTCGCATCCAACTGATAAACGTCATAGGCTGAGCGTAAACGTTTAATAATTGCCGGCACCAACTGACCGCCGTTATCCATTGGCGCAACGATAGGCGTAATCGCAGACACAATACCGCGATGAGTAACCGGGTAAAGCCCCAATACAGAGCCGATAGGAAACCCAGTAAAAGCAAACAAATCACCCTCTCTAACGGGCAACGAGTAATCAAGCTTAATACTCGGCAATGGCGCACCCGATATTTTCAACAGTGCCAAATCATGACCTGCGTCAACTGCGACTTTTTCAGCCGTGCGCATTTCTGCATCAACGCCACGCCCAACAAAGACAACCAGTGACTCACCGTTTTCAATATCGAGTAAAGCAGAAACAACGTGTGCATTCGTCAATACATGCAGACCATCACCAACGACAAAGCCTGTACCAAAAAGCTTACCTGTGGGAGCGCGCATCTCCATCGACGTGCCAACACCTATTACACTGGGTTTAACGCGCGCTATCATCGACGACAAATCCGCCCTCACAACATTACTTACAAGCAGAGATAACAACGCTATGAATATATGCGCAATCCTCCAATAACCTGAACAACACATCACACTTGATTTATATTGCATACACACCTTCCTTGATTACACATCATCATGTCAATATAGAAACATTATGTTTCGCTCAAGCCTAACATAGAAAAACAAATCAACTCTTTTCAACCTAGACGTTCAGAACAACATTTTTGAAAAACCCAATTGATAGGGACAGATGACCCGCCACAATTTGTTACAATTAAAAAAATATTTTTTATAATTTCCGACACAAACATAATGACAAACACAAAAGTGAGAAAAAGGATCATTCACTCGATCATCCTGACCTTGTTTCTAGCAATTATAGGAGCATGGTTAATCCTTAGCGTACCGGGCATTCCCTACAATTTCCGTGAACTCTTTGACGACAACGGTCTATTCCTCACCACACTGCTGCTTTGTGCGTTCCTATACTGCGCATTAGGTCTAACCGTGCTGTTCGCCGCCCTACTACAATTAAAAAGTCGATTTCTCAGCATGGCGCTTCCCGCCTTGATCATCATTCAATGCTTAGCGGGGTGGGCCTTATTGCGTAACACTGTCCCCATAGAAAGCATCCATGACATTCTCGGTTCCCCAATCCTCGACTGGCCCTGGGAATGGGAACTAATCGGAAGATTTGTTGCATTATTCGGCGGCTCGGCAATTCTATTAACCGGTGTAAACCTGACTTTACTCAACCTTCTCCGAAGTAACACCAACCTAACAACAGGTCTCCTGCATTGGTCTCTGATAGCAACCGCCCTGCTCCCTTTAGCTCATTGGATTGTTGTGCAACAAGCAGCAACAGATAACCTGACAGAATTAATGGCACGCAATGGTGACTGGTTATCCAGTCTCTTTTTAGGATTATGGCTCTGCATCATTGCCGCAGCCGGTGCGTTATTGTCGACTCATCTGAACCTAAAAACTGGACAACGGGTTATTATCCCAACCTTATTCCTGATTTTGTCGATTCCGATTGCATACCTCAGCCTCTGGTTGGGAACAGAACATGAAGTTCATAAATACGGCCAAACCTTCTCCGCACTACAGTTCCTGTTGAGCCCCGATCGATCCAATATGATTGGCAGTGCGGAGTTGTTTATACGATACGCTATTTTGCATGGAGCCGGAGTCTTCACCATCGCTTTTATACAATTCCCATTCTGGCTCACCGTCATCAGAAAAGGAATCAATACCCCACAATCGCTCACTGACCGACATTCTCTTTCAAACGACCGGCCAGCTTAATAACAAGAAAGTATCCCAGCCCACCACCTAGAGACTCAAGAAGTCCATCGGTTAAGCTCGGAAATTTCGTTGGCAAAAGTACTTGACCAAGCTCAATCACCACAGCAACCAACACAACAAACAGACATACCCCAATACCTGACAAACGTCGCCAAACTTCATCTTTGAGGCAAACAACCCACCAAGCTAACAGCCCCCCTAATGGAATAAAAAACAACACCTTATGTAACACTTCGGTGGCAGCCCGATATTCCGTGCCGAAATAATAATTCCTAAAAGGAAGCACCTCGATTGCATCCAAACGCAATCTTATAAATTCACTTTCAAAATGAAAGTCGTAGGGATACCAGAATATAACCGGAAGTACAGCAAGCCACACCAATATAGCCCACAACCAACCCCCTCCCCGGACAGATTGATTTTTTAGCCTGCCAGACAGCCAAAGGTTCTCAAACCCAACAAAACGCACCAACAATATGCCAGCGCCCCCGCCCAGCCCAGCCATGATAATGTCTGTTATGTCGGTGACTCTAGTAAAAACAAACAATTGCAGAAATTCCAGCACCCCGGCAGCAATCATGACAAACAACCAGATTGTCCGCATGGGCCGCAGGCTACACAATCTCCACAGAAAGCCCACCGGCACCCAGATCAATAAATCAGTAAGCAAGCCATACAATGCCTGAGCCGGCAACTCGAATGCATAACTGAAAGGTAACAGGTTGACTCGCCCCTGCTTCCACTTGTGATATATTTCCACCGGGCTAAGCGTCAAATCTAGCGGCAACAGATTATAGATAAACAGAGCGATCATATACAAAAAAAGGATCCGCCCTGACAAGCTGCGTTGGTCTTTCAGACTTGACCAGCGCTGAAACAAAGCTACGAATTCAGGCCCCGCCAGCCACCACAACAAGATCCCACTCCCTGCACCTATTCCCTCCGCAATGATATCGTTAAGTGAGACCGTACGCGGCGGGAAAAAAAACTGCACGAACTCAATGGTAACGCTCAATCCGACACATGCTATGAATACCAGCAATGATGCCAGAATGCCCGAAGAAACCTGACTGGAGCGCCAAAGGATCCCGGTCCAAATAAAGGCCAGAGGTACAAAAACCAATATATTCGCTACCCAATCAGCGCGTGAGGCGATGCCTAGCTTTAGATAACTGATATTTTGAAAGGCCAGCCATGCCTCGGACAATGAGTGATAGTTAAAATCCAACGGCACAAGACTGCCATAGATTACAAATACCAAATATGCAAAACCCATAATAAGCAGGAATCTGCGTGTCTTGCTATCCATCACCCTGCTGATATCTTTCAACAATTCACCTTGCACCATAATCTTCATCCAACAACCATTGTGGGCTTATGAATCGCCACCATCTCACTAGACACTCATTATAACCTCGCCAATACTCTACCGGTGATAACTGATTATTAAAACCGTTCCGTCGCTGGGTATCGTTGAGTATCTCAATGTAATTAAATATATCATTTCGTGTTTTCTCGCGTCTTGCATAAACCTTTCTGCGAATATGCACACGTTTCAATAGCTGGAAGAAACTTCCATGCACGACATTGCCATGACAATTACCTCGCCGACGCATGGCAAGCCCTTCATTTCTGTAGTGATATATTTTCGGGTTGTTGGGCCCAAAACACGGTTCAGATCACCATATGAATTACAGCTACCAAACCATCGCACATAACGCTATAGCAATCACCGTCCCAGATGATACTGCGCCGATCCCAACGGGTAAAAACCAAGCGCCAAGACATACCGCCAATGATGGAGGGCAAAGACGAATTGGCTCTGGCTGGGGAATGTAGCAGCAACAGTCGAACGTAAACGATCAATGCCAGAACCTGGTACGTGGCGCGTTGAAATTATGCCAAACAAAGATGTTAAAGAAGATAATTTTTTAGTCGTTTTACTACCTAACGTAACCGACAAAACTATACCTGTTAGTATACGAAGGTTATATGAAAACGGTAAAATTGGATGTGAAATCATCGGCCCTCAACGAACCACCCGATGGTGATTCGATACAAATGATCACAGCACACACATCGAAGTTATCACAGACAATTCACACAATGAGTGCAATTTGCTGCGACACTCGAACCTCACGGCATATCATTTCCAATTTCACATTACCTAAGGCAACAATGGCCGAGCCAAAAATTTGGAGGACACATCAGCTAAGCCACCTATCTCATTTCCATTGATTGCATTCAACATTCATCCAACCCACGTAATGTAAGGAGGAACACAATCAATCGAATTCAGGTAATTAGCTATATCTATTTTTCCCTAAACACGCGCCACACAGGCGAACTGCGGAAAACGAGTATCCGACAAAGATCCACGAAGCACCCAATTTAGGAGCACCCACTTCCACGGCATGTCTCGCGGGTTAATACCGTCGACGATCTCCACACGATACCCTTGAGATTGGAAGAGGTTCAGAATAGACAGTTCAGTAAAGAAACGAAGGTGAGTGATATCCTTTACGCCCGACTTATCATATTCCCACTTACGGTACATTACCAAGCCCTTAAGCGCAGAATAGAACCGCATATTAGGAATTGAAGCCACCAAGCAACCTCCGGAGGCTAACGTTGGCCGCAACATACGTAAAATCGCCCATGGATCGATAAGATGCTCAAGGACATCATTCATTACAACACAATCAAAAGAGTTAGGTGATAAATCTGGAATAGCTTGTTCTGCTGTAGCAACGATCAGTTGATCGCGATCTGCACGAGCCTCCCCCGCCATAATGGGATCAGGTTCAATAGCGGTAATTATGCAAGGTTGCCGAGACTTCAATTCTCGAGCAAAAAGACTGCGCCCACACCCTATTTCCAGAATTCGTTTTGCTGTAGTCGGCACATAGTCAAGCATCTCATTACGTAGTGTCGCCAGATAATCTGTGGTAATTTTGTTTTCCATAACCCTTCCTATTTATTATCGTGATGTTAAAATGCTCCATACTCCACATACAAAACTGTTTTCCACTTATTTTTTCAGCCAACGAAAAATATTTCTCCCCAATTCTGGGATCATGCAATAAATCAATTTCATAGCAATACCAAAGTCTAGCGGCTTCAGCCTCAACCCTTTCCAATAATAAAATTTTGCGGATTTATAATCTTGTTGTACCCAGAAATAATAATTAGCAACTCCAATATACAGACCCTTCATTCTATGCACATAGAGCGAGCCACCGATCATATTTCTAACCTCACTGTTCGCACCAACAAATGTTTCAAGTGCACGTAGCCTCAAACTCAACTGCTTATAACCATTATTTGATTCTTGTTGCGGGTGTTTACGGTACATTGCAAGCGCAGTTTTAATATGTGCAACAGAATATCTTTTTGCAATACGAAGCCATAATTCGTAATCATCAACACCTGCCAACTCTTCATTAAACCAGCCGGTATTATCTAAAACAGACTTACGTAACAAAACAGTCAGGACCTGAATATCACATCTCGCAAATAATTCAGGAAAAATATTTCGTACATTTATAACGGAATCCATACTCACCAGGTAATCATCACGATTTACAACAAAACCCACCTCATCCATAACCATCACATCAGAGTGAACCATTGCCACATCAGGGTTATCTTCTAAAATTTTAACCTGCACTTCTAGCTTATTCGGAAGCCAAGCATCATCCTGATCTAAAAATGAAATAAACCTACCATTTGAATGCGATAAAGCACGATTCCTGGCTGCTGCAACACCTTTGTTACCTACCGACTCCAAGCAAACCAAGCGACTATCAGACATATATCGCTCAACAATAGCCATTGTGTCATCAACTGAACCATCATCAACAACAATCAGCTCCAAATCTGAAAAACTCTGACTAAGAACACTTTCAATAGCCTGGCCAATATATTTTTCGCCATTATACGCAGGCATTAACACCGAGACGGTTGGCGCACTCATCAAACCACCATCACTTCAGACTATGCTTCAAAAACTGAGTCACTCGGCCTTCATACTCATCGGCTGAAAATCCCAAATTTGACTGTATGGTTAAACATAAATAGTCACTTGAATTTGATGCCTCATCCAACATTCTATCCATAATCTCAAAAAAATCCTTTTCGGCCCATACACCAAGATTATATGGCTGCTCTCGCAAGACGAGATCATCAGGTTTTAATATCTCCTCAATATAAACGCCATATAGACAATACTCAGAAAATAAATCAGCAGCACATAAAACATGTTGCCATGGTCTGCCATACAATTCCTCAATATAACCTTGCAAACCGAGCAGCCAGTCCCGGTTCAACACAACCGGACAAGACATATAATGATGATCAGTACTTGCTTCGGGCAATCTAAGTAGATGCCTGGCGCCACCCATGTGTTTTCTATGCCTCGCGGACTCTTCACCAGGGTCAAACCTGACCAAGGTGTGCATCTTGTTATCTGGCACAAAATCACTATCCTTGAATTGACGCGTAAAGACCACATCTGAATCTATCACAACGATATCTTGCTCTTGCGTTACACTTGGCAAAGAAAGTTTAACAATCTGCTGAATGATCCAACCTGAACGACCAGCATATTTTTGTAGACGCCACGACCTGTCACCCAGCATATTTTTTGCAAACTTGTACCAGACACGGGGGTAAAAAGCAGCATCCACAAAATCATTCTGAACCAGAACCTCAACATTTGAATCACTTGAGAATGACTTAAAGAGATCAAAGTCTTCACGAGGAACAATAATAATATGCTTTGCGTACCCACGATAGAACGCATCCATGCTATCCCTAAGCAAACGCAGCCTGCTTAAATCACCCCCATAGCTAATCGTAACAAATATCATCCCGCCTCCTTACATAAACTAATTAATAGCGGTTTCAATAAATTTACTCTTTCAGGAAACTCACCAGAAAGATCAACCTTACACTCTGGATCACGGCTCAGATCAAACAATTTGTATAGATCACCAGACTTCAAGGGAAAGCGAACCAATTTCCATTCGCCCTTTCTAACCATGATATCTCTGGCCTTATTAATTTTATCTACATATTTCTCTTTGAATACAATTGAGCCATCATTATCAATCCTGAGCAATTCAACTATTCCAGGATAAGTCAAATGACACGGACTTTGATTTGGTGGTGTCGCCAACCATTCCCCCGTTTCAAAAAAGGCTACTCTGTCTTCATCCACAACATTGCTATGTAAATAATTAACAAAAGACTTCCCTTCAACAACAGAAGGTATGCCTATCTCGCACAACTCGAGCAACGTTGGCAGGACATCTATGCTACGAATGACTCGCTTGTCGACACCGGGCATTATCCCGTCAATGCCCGATACTAAAATTGGTATTTTCGGACTCGCCTCACCTTCTGCACTATTACCCTGCCCCCAGGTATCATGCTCAAACAACTCCATCCCATGATCACTGTATATGACAACTACCGTATTATCAGCCAAGCCACAATCATGAATATGACGTACTATTTTTCGCACCTCATCATCAAAACATCGCACGCAACCATCATACAGGTCATTGATCTGCTCAAGGTCAAATGCCTCCTTAGGCTCCTGTTGGCTACGGATAATATCCATGGGGTCGACCAATCTTGCCATTGCAAACTTTGACTCGCCAGCATAGTTATCATCCGCATAATATTTATAATACGGGTACTCGGTACCAAATGGCGGATGTGTAGTTGCCATAAAAATATTTATAAAAAAAGGAGTACTATCTAAAGAAAACTTACTTATCCATTGCCTTGCCCTGGCTCCCAAATATTTATTTAATGGCGTGCCCGCCATATAAAATATTTCGGGTAAAAATTTCTGTCCAAAACGGTTGTGGCAATACAAAGACAGAAACAGTCTCATCGTCTTTGGACCTTGTCGAATCAGATATTTAATATTCCATTGGTCGGAGGAGGCTTCAACTTTGTCAAACCCCATTGGATATTTCTTTAGATCACTGCCCGCCCAATCGCTCAATGCAACTGTCTTATAACCATTTTCAGACAACTGAGCCGCAAGTGCATGTTGGGCTACACCCTCATTCATAGCAGATGAAAAATTAGTTTTAACTTCATGCGTATTCGGCCACGTGCCCGTCAACAATGAAAGCAGGCTGGGAGCTGTTCTCGCTTGAGGGGTATAGCAATTCGTAAATAATCGCCCTTTCTTAACAAGCACATCAAGAAATGGTGTAGTGTCTCGTTTATAACCAGCAGCACCAATCCGATCTACGCGAAAGGTATCACTGCCAATTAAGACAATATTAGGGCTCGCATTCCCCCGCTGCCTGGAGATAACTTTTCTTATTGCCAAATCTACCGGCCACACCACATACAACCAGGGTAAATACAGGACAACCATAGAAAATAAAATGACACCTCGATCGTAACTACCATCCTCTGACAAAAAATGAACAATGGGTGAAACGATTAATATCACTGAAAACATCAGCTTCAACCAACGTACATTTGAAACTGATAATAAATTACGCAACGCATACAAGCGACTTGCGCGATAATTTGAAGACATGATTATTGTGCTGGGTATGTGTACAAGGTGTCCGAAAAACTGGAGAATACTCACAACAAAAACTGAAGCCAGACCAGCGCCAATATAACCAAACAGCGTCGGCGCTAGCCCGTTAAAATCTACAAACGCAGCGTAACTAAACATCCCTAGCAGCGAAAGCCACGTCGAAATAATTACAATCCAGGCAACCAACCGCAGCAACGCAAAACACATATAGAAACGATAACGCTGCCGTATTTCCTGCCCCACATCAGGACCAGCCAATGAGAAATTAAACATTGAAGCTAATGCGATCGACAACGCAACTAACATGCCTATACCAATACTAGCTACCACTGGTGTACTATACATATTGAATTATTCCAGGCGACCAAATGCACGCTGGCCTTTGCTTTAAACCTTTCTCCAGATCATCTCGATCAAAAGAAAACACTCCAACAGGAATCATCCTTCTTATTCTTAATTACAGATGATTAATTATTTTTTTCCTGACGCCAACCACACCAATAACCATTCAACTCACCTGCCGTTGCCGCCAGCCTTACAAGGTAGTATCGTGTTCTAGGCATATACAGCGATGTAATAAGTTTTAACAAATGCAAAAATATCTTTCGGTACAAATATTTAGGAGGTGCACTCGCATTTACATTCTCCACCATCACAACTGATTTGGTTCGTAGAAATGCCTTTTTCATAATATATGGCAAGGTACATCGTTCACCCTCAACGAAATGAAATTGAACGACACTCGGAACATAGAGTAATTTTGCACCTTCACGTAGCGCTCTGTATATATAATCGCTATCTTCACCACCACCAAGATCATGCCCATGCGGGCCAAGCGCTATTGAGAAGGTTCCCACGCGTCTAAGCATGGAGCGCCTAACGATCAAATTCCCGCCCTGTGGGAAACGTCCATTCAACCCTAATACTTGCTCATGCTCACCCAAATCAAAATTTGGTACCGGCAAAGGTCTGAGCGCATAGCCACTATTATTATGCACCCAGACAGGCTCACTGCCATCCCAATCAGGCAACAATCTGCCACACAACATTTCAAACTCTGGCTTACGCTCAATAGCCTCTACGAGGCAAACAAAATAATCTCTAGCGACTCTCTGATCGTCATCAATAAATGAAATAATATCGGCTTCGACCATGGCTAGACCACGATTGAGTGCATGGGATTTTCCAGGCGTACCTTCTTCTACCCAGCGTAAAGATAACTTTCCCTGGCCTAAATTAGGATATTTCTTCAAATACTCTACAGTGCCATCAGTACAAGCATTAGCAACAACCAACAATGAAATATTAACATCATCAGGTCTTTCAGACTCGTTAATTGATGTCAACATAGTATCAAGTAGTTGCACCCTATTGTGAGTGCAGACCAAAATTTCTATATTCATTGTTTCTGTTCTCACAATTAACCAGAAACCTTTTTTTTGCTGCGTACTCGCCCCAAAACCAAACCGCAGGCATAGCTGGCATTCATAGCCTGACGCAACGCAGGCTTACCTTTAACAAATAATTTCATAGCCCTAAACCAATCACGCACCACATTTAATAGCATAAACAAAGGAACCCCAAAGACACTTTTTGGATAGTCCTGTGTGTTGAACTCACCACAACGTCGTCCAGCAACAAAATGTAGCTTAAGAAAATAACTACGTTTTAGGCGCCACGCCTCTACAAAATGAATCACTCTCATATCGGGGCGATAGCGAATACGTTTGCCACCATCAAGCAGCGACCAAAACATTACTGCATCTTCTCCACCACCCACGCCCTGACCTTCGCGATTAAAACGATCATCAAATCTTAGGGCTCTATTCCCCCGGAACATCTCCATACGATATGCAATATTACTGGTCCAGATTGGCGTGCTTTTATCCACGATCCAGAATGCATCATCAGCATGATCAACCTCTGCCAGAAAGCCCAACAATTCCTTTACTAACCACTTAGGACGTTCTTTATCAGACAGCGCGATTGTGATCGCACCACCTACACACTCAGCATCCTCACAAGCCAAGGCGTTATATGCCGAAGCAATGAAACCTTCTTGAGGCAGCTCATCATCATCAATGAAAGCCATATAGGTATTACCCAGACACTCTTCTATTGCACGGTTACGAGCATGGGTGATGCCCTGTTGTGTTTCACGCACAAAACGTAGTGGTGCACCCTTCTGATTAGCTAGTTCAGCGAGCACTTGCTGAGTTTTATCAGTACTATTGTTATCAACAACCAGAATTTCAAAAGGGACTGATGCTTGCTGTTTACGTAATGCAGCAACTAATGCAGGCAGGTTCTGACAACGGTTATAACTACAGATAGCAACGATGAACTCAGCCACCGAATATACTCAATATTTTTTTATGCACAAATAATGGCAGTAGTGCTGGCAGCATATATTTCAAATCTGACCCCCTAAAATAACCAGCCTGCATGACACAACGAAATGCACGACGCGCCAACTTCAAGTCACGCTTCCAGTAAGCATCATAGCCCTTCTTTAACAACTCGCCATAGGTCAAGTCGCGTATTTTTGATTTCCCCAAGAGAGATATTATTTCAGGACATTGTATTAAAAACTCCTGTTGCACATGTAGATGATCAAAAATCAATCGTTCTCGATTCATCGTAGCCTGCTCTTCTCCATGATGACGATAAAATGCTAACACCTCCGGAACCTGGCAAATTTTATTAGTAAGCGCAAGCCTCAACCAAACAGCAAAATCTTCTGATGTCTTAAGTTTTGTGTCAAAACCACCTGTCTTGTCAAATAAATCACGCCGCACCAAGACTGCATGTATTGGCCAACGACATGATGCAAACAATTTATCCAGCTTGTCAGGCAAAGCTTCATAGTCAGGTGGCACAAATGGCGCTCCTCTGCCTCCTGACAAACCTACATTTTGCCAACCGCAATAAACCAGACAGCTATCTTCTGTCTCTAGTGTGGCGATCAGAGTTTCAACAAAACGTTCATCCCACCAATCATCCGCATCAAGAAAAGCTAAATATTTTCCTTGTGACTTACTGACCCCCAGGTTTCTTGCTGCACTTACGCCCGCATTATTTTGGCTATAAACCTTAAGCCGCTCATCCTGCTTGGCATAAGAGTTTAATATTGCCAAGGTGTTGTCATTGGAACCATCATCAATAGCAATCAACTCAATTTCATTACAAGATTGGCCCAATACACTCTTTATGCTTTCAGAAAGATATTTGCTAGCGTTATAACAGGGCATAACCACTGAAACCAATGCCATCACCAACTAGCCTCTACCAGAGAGTCGCTGCGTAACACGCTTTCCATAATAGCGAGCCAATGAAACAAAACCGACGTCATTTGTCGCAAACGCCAGTTTTCTTGCAAAACTGGCAAGGCTATCATTAGCAAACACCGTGATCCTTCGTATCGTCAGCGGGTCGCCACCCGCCAGTGCCCAACCTGTTCTTGTAGTGCAAGCATATTTGTAACTCGCATCCCTCACAGCTTGCACACATCGTTCATCGTGAGCACCATAAGGATAAGCAAAAGACTCAATCTCTTGTCCTAAAATATCCTCAAGCGCCTGCTTCGATCGATTCAACTCATTAACCAGTTCAACATTACTCAACTGTGGCATACGACTATGAGAACAGGTATGTGATGCCACTTCCATACCTTCAGCCAAAAATTCACGCAATGTTTCCTTATTCAATATTGACTGACTGCCAACCCCTGGTTCAACCCAACTTGATCCACCACCAATATCATTACTTACAACAAACCATGTGGCGGTCATACCACGAGCGACAAGTGCCTCAAAGGCTTTATAGTTATCTTCATAGCCATCATCAAAAGTAATCACTACCGTCTTGGGCACATATCTTTTGGAATTACCCAGGTCTTGTACTCGAATAGTTTTCCACCCATTTTGAACCAGCAAATCAAGTTGCTGGCAGAATCTTTCATACGATACCGCCCAAGGCCAATCAGGGGAACTACTACCAGATAGAACCGAGTGATACATCAAAACCAAAGGACCATGACTCCCAGCGCCATCAAGCAGTTTTTTAGACATTGGATCTAAATACACCATTTTGCCCCTGTAACTGACATTGTCTAAGCTATTAGTGAACGAATCACTTCCAGATATGCACAACCATGCCTGAGATCAGGTTCTAGATGATTTCCTTCTGCCCACTCGTTCCACGACTTAATAAAAACAATGCGCTGATCTTTAGGACGCCCTGCAACACTCTCAATTGCTGCAGACAAGTGTTTCCTAAATTTTTCTGGTGTGGAGTCATGCAGAACTAACCCATTAAGCCCTGAACGAGGAGAATTATCCCAGTTTGGTATCACACATGGGTATTCAAGATAGCCCGCATCCCCTTTGCGCAATACACTACTTATTGCTTCTTCGTATTCATATATAGTCAAATTGCTACCTTGCAGCATTTGCTTGATTTTCCGAACCGGATACTTCCAAGGAACTCTGGCACACTTATGCGGCAGCTTTTGCAACATACTAGCCTCAAATCCACTATCATCCGGCCGCCAGGAATCATTATGATTGACCCCCACAAGAAATAGTCCGGATAACCCTGCCTTGACCGCCATTTCCTGCCATAAGCCCACAAAACGGGGCAAGCCTGGAATCTCTGTTGGCCGATAGATCATAAAAACAGGACGATTATCTATACGGATATAACGAGGGTCTTCAAATGCCGGAAGCAAGGCTTGGAAATGAGCTTCGTAATCCTCTTTCCCCGGATAGGTTTGCTCAATAAGAATATTATCCGCCGCACCATGCCAAACACCCGTCCATGTCTGGTTTGCCCAACACAGACAAAATGGAAAATCTGGTTCTTTATTTTTCAGCACCGCATTCAAAGGCCTTTCAAGAATTCGCTTCCCACCAAACCAGTAATGGTAATAACAAAACCCACTTAAACCATACTCTTTTGCCAACTCAGCCTGATCGTGTCGCGCCTCAGGCAACCTAAGATCATAAAACCCCAAATCAGCTGGAACATGGGGTTGATAATGCCCCCGAAATAATGGTTTTGCCTTAGCTGTGTTAGTCCATTCAGTAAAACCCTTTCCCCACCATTTATCATTTTCGGAAATAGGATGATATTGAGGCAAATAAAATGCTATTGTCTTTATATCACTCATTAAAAACCCTTATTTTTACGCCTTAAGCAAAAATCAAGCAAATTCACGCCAAGGTACTTTTCTACCAATAGCATTTTCAAGAACCAACACATCTGCCTTGTAATGTTCGAGCAAAGCTCTTCTTTCCTCATCTGCTAAACAAGATAACTTCTCTTTTTTAACATTCAATTCAGTTTCTAGATGGAACAAAAAACCATCAAAGTCAATACGCCAAAAATAGCGGTTAAACCAATGTCTGCGCTTTAATAACGCTAACCTGCTGCGAAGCCATTCATTTAAACCTGGGATTCTCTGAACACCACCCTTATGGTAACGCTTCCCAAGATTACTAGGAACAAAATCAGATGAAGCATCAACAAAATCGAACAGATCTTTCATCACCTCCCCAGGCTCACTCTTCAACTCCTCAGTAAAAACTACTTTAATCTGTGATCGATCAAAATATTGGAGATAATTCTGCAAAACACGTCCATACTCCCCAAACATTACATACTCACGATTATGATCAATATTCTCAGCTGCAACTGCACCACGTTTGATCAGTTTTGCAATTGCTTGCCCAAAAGAATCAGACTCAACCCCCCTCCTAACAGCCATAGAATAATGTGAATAGGCGCGGTCAACAGGGTTTCTTAAAAGCATTATCAACTTAACATCAGGAAAGTGTAATTTAATCCTCTTCGGTACATAATCGAACATCATATAATGGGTAGAAGCTTCACCTTTTATTGGCTCCCCAGTTGAACGCACAAAACAATAGTCCAAATACCATTCAATACCTTTTTCGAATCTTTCATCATCACTAAAAAATTCAATTTCTTTTTCGCCAGGCATATAAAGATCTGGATGTGCGGATAAATATTCGTAGAGTGATGTCGTCCCAGACTTCTGAGCGCCCACTATAAGAAAACTTAATTGTTCGTTAATACTAACCATTCACCTACCATCCAAAACAAGCTGTTATCACACAATTTTCAACACTTTCCGCCAACGGGAAGACTCCTCAGTCAGCCCTTTTAATGGGACAAACAAAAAAATCAAAACATAAACAGACACCGCAGTTAAAACCATGCTAATAAAATATGTAGGAGTGAGTAAATCAATACCCAGATCAAACAACAGCATATCCATACCGTAAAGCACAACAAACACAATTATATTCAGCAATAAACTAGAACGCGCACTTTCAATTAAATCTTTCAACCTGATACCTATACATTTATAAACCAGGAAAAACATATGTGACACACTATAAAGTCTACTCACAACAATCGCCCAGGCAATTCCAACCCCCCCCCAATCCAGAGCAACAAAGCAACCTATAATCAATATTACCCAAGAAATAAATTGCATATATATTTCACGCCCGAGCCAATCCTGCGCAGCCAAGATTGCTCCAGCAGGGTAACCCACACAAAATAGCACCCCTAGAAAGGCTAATATTTTCAGTATAGATACCGCACCCAGCCATGACTCACCATAAACCAGATATATAAATGGCTCTGATAACCAATATAAACCGACATAAAAAGGGAGCATGTACAACATCATCAAACTAACCGTTTTCAAATAGATATAACGTGTCTGATTAATATCATCCTGAATTGTTGATAGTGAGCGAAAAATAGGCTGATATACCGAACTTCCGATTATAGTTAATGGCAACATGTTCAGGCTATCCGCTTTATTGAACAATCCGACATCACCAGAACCTAAAAATTTAGCCAGCAAAAAATTGGGTGTTTGCCCACGCAAATAAACCAGAATCTCATTAATTGAGGTCTTTACGCCGTATCGGCCAAGTGTCTTAGCTAACTCAGCATTAAAATAAAATCTCAGTGGACAATCTACCAGTAATCGCAAAATAATCATTGCAGAAAATTCACCGGCGAGTCCACCAAACACTAAACTCCATGGGCCAAAATTGTTCAATGCCAAATAGATACTTACCAAACCTGCAACAAACAGCGATGCAAGCTGAACACCTGCCATAGCTTTAAAGTTCATGTCACGGCGCAGGCGGGTACGGTGCATATTAGATAACGGTGCCAACATAAAGCTAATCGCAGACACTTGAATGAGAGAACCGTAAACTGGGTCATTAAAGAAAGCTGATAAGAATGGTGCAATAAAATAAAAAATACTGTAAAATACTACACCTACTAGCATTTGCAGGGTAAAGACTAACCGGTAATGCGCGCCATCAATTTCTTTTTTTTGAACCAGAGCCTCACCTAAACCACCTGATGCAAAATAACCAGCCAGCCCTGTAAATATCTTAACAGTAACTATGACACCAAAATCCGCAGGCACCAGAATGCGCGCCAGTGCCACACCAAAAATAAACTGAAATGCCTGACCACTAAAATTACTAAAAAATGACCATTTTGTTCCGTGCCGAATTCGCTTGCCTAGGCTCATTGATTACACCGCCATGACAATCTAACAACTGACACTATATATCATCCTTCAGTTTCTTCAAACGCCGCTTCAGAGATTTTGATGCAGGTTTCACTTTAAGTCCTTGTTCAAGAACCTCTCTTGCGCGCTCTTTTTGGCCTGTTCTCTTTAGGAAGTTACTGTAGCTTGCATAGCTCTTGACATAATCCGGCTTAAATTTAATGGCCTTCAGATAATAAGCCTCTGCCTTTGCATTTTGTTTCATACTCCAAAAAACATCGGCCTTTTCTAAATAAACAGCTACAAGCAAAGCGAAACCCAGGCTCACATGAGTTTCCATATAGCCATACTCTTTCAGTGCCACAGAATTCAAATATTGTCTTGACTGTTCATCTCTTTCTGTCCTTGCCTTTCTCCTGGCATTTTGCGCATAACACATATGATGCAAATGCTGAAAATCTTTCCCGATAATAGCCCTCCATCGCTGCTCATCAATGCCCCGTAGCTTTGCAGCACAATAAGCAGGCAAATATCTTATCTCTGCATCAACTGGGATATACTGAGGCGCTGCTGCAATTACACTATTCGAAAAAGGCATTAGACACAGCAACGCAATATAAATAACCCCATATACTCCCGTTTTTTTCTTCATCATGTTCTCTATCAAATCATCTATCCACAGCCAGCCTTAGTATCTTTTCTGTAATACAATCCCAAGAAAAAGCCTCTCGTGCTCGGCGATAAGCGGCATCACCTATCGCCGCAGCAAAAGCCTCATCGGTCACATAACGCTTGAGCGCTGCAACCACATCAGACAACAATGCACCATCAACTCGAATACCAGTTTCCCCATCTATTACGGCAGCACCCGTGCCGCCATCCTGTCCGGCAATCACCGGTTTGCCACAGGCAGCAGCCTCGAGAAACACCATACCAAAACCTTCAGTGTCGCCATTGATCTCTCGATTAGGCATAGCGAAAACATCGCAGGCATTGTACCACCTAGGCAGATCATCCAATGGCACGTGCCCGAGCAGATGAAATCGCTCAGATACCCCCAGCTCAGCCGCCAAATTTGTCAGGTATTCCTTGTCTTCACCGATACCAATGGCTGCATAATGAAGATCCAGCCCCTCGATTCGAAGTTCAGCTAACGCCTTTATCAATTGATCAAAACCCTTGCGCCTACTCAACCGTCCCACTGACAAAATCAGCTTTTGTCCTTTCATAACCCCGATAGATTTCTTCAAATCAGCGGTTTCCAAACCAGAGCGAAAACAGCAAGTATCAACACCCGGCGTTATCAGCTCAATATTTTTTTCATTAACACCAATTTTAAGTAATTCGTCACGTGTAAAATCACTATTAGCAATTACTACATTTGCATGGCGATAGGTAAACACCATCATCTTAAATTTTCCAGACTGCCTCCACGTAGTAATTTCTTCCCCATGTGCATAAACCACTAACGGCTTACGAAAGATTCGGGCAACGACTAAACCAACCAAACCTTCTGGTAAAACCCGACCCGCATGCACAGCATCTATCTTGTTTGTCAGCGCCACTCTAAATGCTTTTAAAAACAGTTTGGCGTACATCGCTAGAGATTCTGGCCTCAACCACCAATGACGTTTAAGGCTCACACGATGAACAGTATTAGTATGCTGCTGGTCATATTCGGCCGCACCAGGGACATCAGCGGTTACGATATGTATTTCACGACCACCTATACGCTTGTATACTTCATCAAACCAAACCGCTGTCCCACCTTTTGTCGGTAAAAAAAGTTCAGTAATCACTAAATAACAATGGGATTTATCGCTCACAAACTCAACCTTTCATAATCGACAACACATCCCGAATACTCTGCCATCCGGGTCTCTCTAACAACAGAGGTAGAACACTGCGCAACGCAGGCCAACGCCTTCCGTGACTCAACAAACTATAAGCAAGGTCAAGTCTTGCTATACGTAGCGTTCCTTTTAGCCCAGCTTTTATATAATCAGCTGAGCCTATTAACTGATACTTCAGTGGTAATAATGCCTGCAGCGTTTGCTGCTGTGCTCGCACGGGATCAGAACGTGTTGCGCTCTTATCATGGATCACATAAGCAGCCATCGGACGACAATAAACACCAATGCGTTGACTGCAAGCTGCAAGTCGAATCAATAAGTTTACATCCTCACAAACAGCAACACCTGAAGGGTAGCCACCCAGCGTTAAGAATGTACTACGCGGCATCATCAGGGTATGCGTATCTCCAAAATGACTCTCAATGAATTTTCCAATTACCGCGCCCTCCATCGTGACACAGCCATCATCACCCATTTTGTCAAGAAGCATTTTCCCTACTTCTGTGCTTTCCATCGAACGTCTTATTTTATGCCCATCGGGTTGAACATAATCAAAATCACCCGTCAAAAAATCCAAATCTGGCGATTCATTAATTATACTGACATGACTGGCCAAACGATCCGAGTAATACCAATCATCAGCATCCAGAAACGCTAGCCATTCACCCTCAGCAAGTTCAACAGCTTTATTTCGAGCCACAGAAACACCGGCATTAGCCTGATAAATGTATCGGACTTTTTCGCCAAACTGTTTAATTTTATTTGCAGTATCATCGACGGAACCGTCATCAACAACAATAATCTCATGGGGAGGACAAGTCTGAGCTATAACTGAATCAATCGCACGTACAATCGTCTCAGAACCATTGTAGACCGCAATTATCACCGAAACGGAAACAGTCACAAGTTTGCCTCTAGCTCTAATTTATGTGGCGCTGGCTTTAAAATGATAAGCAGTGCCAAATAGGGAATAATAAAACCGCTTAAACACAGCATTTTTCGTAGACCTATAATTCTGTTAAATCGCAACAAAACAATATGAATTTTTCGTTTCAATGACGGTTCAAGCAAATCAGGGTCAGCGCTCTCTAGAGCAGCAGCAAGTTGTTCTGTTGAAAGAAAAACCACATCAGGGTATGACTTCATAACCTTTTCCAGCAGCCGCCTAATTTCATCTAGCGAAGCAACCCTTTCCTCTCCTTCTCCCGTAAAATTAAAACGATGCATTTCCAATAACGCTGGACGACCCAAGATTTTTTTTTCTTCTATAGCGGCCAACGATTGATCCGCCGTATGCCCAAGCATTGGCTCAAAATAGTTATCACGAACAATGCTCGTCATCTTCGTTAAAGTTTTCATGCCATTGTAATAAGCGTTCGAACTCTGAGAATTAGCATCAACGACTAACCCGCCTTCCCCGTCTCTTGCTATATACCGCCGACCGGGTGTAACCAAAACATTAATATTTTCCTTGCCCCAGGCTTTCTCAACTCGCTCATCCCAAACAAACGTTGGCGGCACCACCACAGTTGGAATTGACCCAAAAATCGAAACAAACATCGCCACCTCGTCAGATACTGCTTTTTTTATATGAGCATCGGAATGCGGCGTTGATGGCAAGGATGATGCGTCTGTCCAGCGACTTTGCAAGGATGATGGTAAGTCCTCTGTTTTAAGTACATCTTTCGCAATCCATTTCTGTAGCTCAGGGCTATTCTTAAGCGCCACCATTAAAGCATTCGGCCAAAAATGCTCCATACCATGCAGCTGCACACTGAACACTCCCTTTGCAATCCCTTGCTGAATAACATCCAGCATTTGCTTGGATGACGCTTCTGACAACAAACTACGATGATAGGTCTGCAGGTCATCTTCAAGCATGCGCTGACTATCTGGAATCGCCAACACCATACCCAAGGTCATAACAGGATGCCTACCCTTATCATCCTGAAAATTTTCTAGCACTTTTTTAATTTCAAGCAATGCACCGGCCTGCCGTCCATCAATATCCGGCCCCCAGTCATCACTTTCAAAAATCAACACTGGACAGCGCAACACCGGTTCTCGCCAAGCGTTTAATACCGGCTGCTGATATAAAAGGGCGAACAACAATCCCCAAAAAATTATCCAGGCAAGCACCATAAGCACGTATACAGTCACTGGTACATTTACCTTATGAGTTATAACCCATCAAATGTGCTGTCTCCGCAACATCGTCTAAAACGCGCCTCACACGTTCGGCGTTACGGCCATCCTTCCACTTATCCAACCGGATCTCTGAAAATGCATTGAAAGGGGTAGAAATAACATCACCACAATAAGCTTTCATCCGGGTGTCAAAACTCAAATCAGCGTGACTAAACACTTCGCGAAAACTAGCCACAGCATCATTCACCAACTCTTCGTAAAACACTTCACTCCACTGTTGCGGTGGGATTAATTTTTTGGCATCAAGAATTGCAGTGTTCATCACTTTGTATTGATAGGCGCAAACTTGCTCAACACTGGCGTTCAAGTAATCTCGCCACTGTGATGCCAGAAAAAAACACCAGCGCGTATACTGGCCACCATCGACATTAATTTTTTCCGGTAGACAATCTGTCCAGGTGGCAAATTCATTAGCCTTTCCCCACCCTTCAATAAGAGAGTTGATATTATCGCCAGGACTGCGTTTTACATAAATAAAATGCGCATTCGGAAACAAACGATAGAGATAAGGAATGCAGAGACCATTTTGATTGTTTTTGTCCACGAATCGAACCCGACCCGTATGAATATAAAAATAACGTGCTACTACCGTCCGATCTTCACCGCTGGCACAACCAGCAGGAATCTCATGGCTGTCCCAGTTACGCTCAGCAGGAGAATGTAAATCAGCCCAAAAATCATGCGTCTCTCTTTGTAGCGAACCCAGCTCTTCAGACTCTGAAAAAACTTTATAAACCAGAGTAGTCCCTGCTCGGCTGCATCCAACAATAAATACTGGCCGCTCGACGCTAAACTCACGAATATTCCAGCGCAGAGCACGCATTCCACGGACAATCTGACAACCATGGTAACGCAGTGTTTTATCAACTTTTAACCAAAAATCTGCCATTACACAAAAATGCCACCAAATTCACACACTATAAGTTTATAAGTATAAAGCATTTCTACAAGCAAACCTTTACAATTGATTGATCTTCATTAAGATAATCGGTCAATCCAAGAACAACATTAAACTTCGGAACATGAGTATGACAGGCATCTGTGGCTGGCTTGACACCAGTTGTAACGACAGCGACCAGGACCAACGTTCAATTGCCCAAAACATGGGCAAGGCCTTAACAAAAACGGCCACGATAGAAACTGCAATTTTACAACGCAATGGGGAGACTACTGCAGCAGCACTGCATTCACAGCACGGAGAGACTTCCCAGCATGAAGGTCTTCTAATCAGTATTTGCGGTCGCCCATGGTGGAGCGATGAACAACTAAAAGATATCGCCAACCAACATGGTCATGCTACTGCCATTGCTCACGCCTATCGTAAACATTCCCATCAATTTCTAACGTCTATCCATGGCACATTTTCATTGGCCGTCCTAGATACAAAAACAAATCAAGCCCTGATTGCCATCGACCGTCTTGGCATTTATCCGATGAGTTACTGGCAGCAAGAAGGCAACCTTGTATTTGCTGCCAACACTCAAGCAGTGACCACTCACCCAGCCATTTCCAGAAAATTGGATGAACAATCGATCTTCAATTATCTCTATTTTCATATGGTGCCAAGCCCGCGCACAATTTATCAGGATGTTAATAAATTATTACCGGGGCAATGTCTCATCTTTAATAACGGCACCGTTCAAAAAAATTTTTATTGGCATCTCGAATATCAAGATAACGCCAACACTTCCCAACAATCATTAGAAACAAAATTACAACAATTACTCCGAGACAGTATGCGACGCAGCTTGGGTGGTGGAAAAGTAGGTGCCTTCCTTAGTGGCGGCATAGACAGCTCCACTGTTTCAGGATTATTGACCGAAGTACTAAGTGAACCTGCGCATACTTACTCCATTGGCTTTAAAGCTGAAGGTTACGACGAAACGGAATTTGCCAGAACAAGCTCGAAACACTTCGGAACGACCCATAGAGAGTATTACGTCTCTCCGCAGGACGTCGTTGAATCAATACCCAAAATCGCCGCTAGTTATGATGAACCATTTGGTAACGCCTCTGCAGTCCCTACTTATTTCTGCGCAAAAATGGCAAAAGAAGATGGCATTGACATTATGCTCGCTGGCGATGGTGGCGATGAAATTTTTGCTGGCAACGAACGCTACGCAAAACAAGGCATATTTGAATATTATCAACACATCCCATCCATATTACGCTCAGCATTGATTGAGCCTATCACCCTCAACTTTCCCGGGGCAGACAACATCATGCCGCTACGTAAACTTAAAAGTTACATTGAACAAGCGAGAGTACCTCTGCCTAGACGGCTGGAAAGCTATAATTTTTTGCACCGCGAATCTTTAAGCAACATCTTCACTAATGAATTTCTCGCCAAGATAAATAATGGTGAACCATCCGATATTTGCAGAGATGCCTACCATCGCAGCCACTCAAATGACATTATAAATAAGATGATGCACCTCGATCTTAAAAATACATTGGCCGACAATGACCTTCGCAAGGTAAATCGTATGTGCCAACTCGGCGGTGTAGAGGTTAGGTATCCGTTACTGGATGAATTGCTAGTGGAATTTTCAGGTCGTGTTCCTGTCAATTTAAAGCTCAAAGGACAAGAACTACGCTATTTTTTCAAGCATTCTCTGCGAAATTTTTTAGCACCAGATACACTTAACAAATCCAAACATGGCTTTGGGCTTCCTTTCGGCCTGTGGATGAAAGAGTATGAACCACTACGTGATCTTGCTAATGATTCGTTAGCAAATTTTAACCAGCGCGGATATATGCATGATGCATATTTAAAGAATCTTCAAAACAAACAAAAATCAGAGCACGCAGGATATTACGGCGTAATGATATGGGTAGTAATGATGCTAGAGCAATGGTTGCAGAGCCACGAATAATCTACCGATAACTAGATACTATGTCGCTTCATCCTTTTTAAGCGTACATTATCTTTACTCTCACCACTAGCAACAACTGCCAACATCTCCTTTTCATCTACAAGATGCTTATACACCAATATCTTAGTAAGCACCATCATAGCAATCAAATGATAATAAAGATCAAAATAGGCCAAGCCTAAAAAAGCACCGCTGACAGCATAACCTACCAATGAAACTTGAAGCATAGTCGCTAAATCATAACACCATCGCAACTCCTCTTTTTTTCTGGTACGACGAAGGATCCAGCCACCAGTAAACCAAGCTGAAAACCCCAAACAAAGGAACAATGCCAATCCAACAAAACCATGCTCCCCAAGAACTTCAAAATAGATACTATGGGCATCAGTATTACCAGAAAACACCTCAAAACCTCCCCCGTTCAAAGGCCGCTCTAATGCCTGATTATAGGCAAACGTCCATGCATCGATACGTTCCATGGCGGAACTGTCTTCCTCGAATGTTTGAATCGTAGACATTCGCTCATGCCAAGATGTTGGCATAAAATTATAAGCTAAAGGAGCGGTTCCAAGCAGTAGTGCGAGAAGTAAAAATTTCCGCCTACTTTTAATAACTAAAAACAAAACCATAGCAGAAACACCAACTAAAGCACCACGCGACTGAGTACCTAACACTGCAATAAAAGTTAACAACATTGCGACTGTCATCGCATGCCGAAAATACCATTGCTTAATTTGCAACTGAAGAAAACGCATCAATGGTATCGTCATAATTAGCGCCAAACCAATTTCATTGTTACCATCAATAAAAGTCCCTTGGGGCCCTTGCACACGAAAACCACCACCTGATGTTATGGTAAATATTCCACCTTTTACACCATAAAAACCTAATGAAAGCACAATAATCCAAACCAGATAAGTAAGGCGCTTCTTAGAACCCATAATCATAAGGGCTACAAAAGTCATAACTTGAATCTTTATCACTTTTTCTAACTGCAGCCATGCCAGATTTCCATAAACTGCAGTAAAAGTTGAAATAAGCATCCATAAAATAAATATTGAAAGAATAATCGTTTCACGTGTCCAAGGGATTTTTTTACTTTCCTTGCTAAAAACTAGACCCACAAATGTAAATAAAGCAATGAACATTGCAAATGGAAAGTCAACGGCAAACCCATAGGCAAGACGATGAGGACTCATATAACTAATCCAGGACCACAATAAGACGCCAATCCAGGGCTGAAATAAAACCGCAGGCAAAACACCTAAAACAATCATTGTGACGAAAATATCTCGCATATCTAATTCATGCTCAACCTTAAGCCACGTGACTAATCACGTAGCGAAATTTTCCAGATTTTTCAGCAGCAATATTAGCTACCACTTTAACCTCCACTCTTGCCTCCTCTCCTAAACGCTGACCAATGCCATCACATATCGCCTTAATGCTTTTTTCAGAAAACTCATCTGAGACCATCAACTCAACACGTGTCAATTCAATAGATTCCTGGGTGATTTTGAAATTCTCCACCCCCTTAACATCACGAATTACATAAATCAGCGACAAACCGTGCATTACCGTGCCATCTGCTGCTATAACAAAATCCGTTGATCTTCCCTGTATCTCCTTTATAAGCGGCAATCCACGACCACACTTGCAGTTTTTTTCATCGAGAACGGCTATGTCTCCAGTTCGATATCGAATAAAAGGAAAATCTTTTGTCGCTAAATGCGTAACAACAATTTCACCAGCCTGCCCCATTGGAAGAACATTTCCTGTTTGGTCCACAATTTCTACGATGATATCTTCAGCTGTAATATGCATGCCACCCTCAGGACACTCATGTGCTATAAAACCCGCATCACGCCCGCCGTATCCATTCGCTACCTTGCAACCAAACACACGTTCAATGCTTTCTCTCTGCTCATCGTAGAGCCGCTCAGAGGTGACGAACGCAACCTTAACTCCCAAGTCATCCATAGCAACACCCTTTGAACAGGCATGCTTTGCAATATGGGCGAGAGCAGATGGATAACCAAACAACATACTGGGCTTAAACTGTCTAATCCGCGCAATAAAGTTATTCAGCTTTTCTTCCGACATTTCAAATGCAGGTAACAATGTTGTACGAAATAGCTTGTCGCGGATAGCACGAACAAAATCTTGTGAACCCAGTTCAATAGGTGACCCCCAAACCACTATTTCAGGATCACCGATGTCCACACCCCACCAACGAGTGGCACGCCATTTTGCCGCAACATCATGACTTACTCGCTCATTACCTATAAAGAAAACCAATGGCTCGCCGCTGGAACCACCGGTATTAAAACGAGAAAGTGTATCTGCTCCCTCTGCTTTAAAAGCCTCTAAGTTCAAACGGATATCTGCCTTTGTCAGTAACGGTAATTTCACTAGATCGCCTAGTGATCTGATATTACAATCAAAACTCAGGTTTTTAAATAAACACCTGTAATAGGGAACATGTGAATTGGCGTAACTCAGCAACTCACGCAATCTCTCCAGCTGTAAATCGTATAGGGCCTCAGTCGCCCACCACTGACTCCGCTCCAAATCCTCCCTTACTAAAACAGTAGAATGACCCTTTAATTTTTCCTGTATTGGGAAAATTACGCCTGAAACTAATTTGCTATACACCTTTCTCAGCATCCGTAAAATTATTCAGCTTCTCATCCAACACAGATTCATACACAGAAAAAAGCTTCTTCTTTACGTGCGGCCAAGTATACGTATTAATCGAGTCTCGCCCCTGGCGTATCAATTTCTCGCGGACATCATGCTCAGACAATACCTTTGTGATTGCATCCGCCATTTTATCCACATCATCAACAGGTACTAACAATGCTGTTTCGCCATTTTCAACCATATAGGGAATACCACCTGCATTTGTACTTACAACCGGCACCCCGCAAGCTAGCGCTTCAAGAATGGAAATCGGCATGTTATCTACACGACTAGGGTTTACCGCAACAGACGTTCGTTGATAAATTTCTACCATCTGATCATTATCAATACGTCCTGTAAACGTTATTTTCTCTTCAACTTCAAGCTGCTTAGCCAGCGCCAAAAGTGCAGAATGTTCTGGCCCAATACCGGCAATAATTAATTTCGCATCGGGATAAACAGCACTAACTTTTTTAAAAGCCTGAATCAAAACATCAATGCCATATATTACTTCCAAATTACGCGCAACAAATATGACGGGGTAATTACCATCCTCAACCTTAGCTTCATGCCGTTTTGATAAAAATTTTTCCACGTCAATGATATTCGGCACAATTCGAGGCTGAATTCCATACCCAACAAAAACCTTTTCGAGAAAACCAGATGGCACCACAACGACACTCGCATACTTAAGTGATAAATTCACCCAACGAAAAGAACGACTAAAAAAATCGCCTGCACCACCACCTCTGTAATTCACTACAACTGCAACACCTCTTAAGCGAGCAATCATAATTGCCGGCGCCGTAAACAAATGCCATGACCATCCTGAATTAGCCATAATATGAAACAGGTTGACTTGACCAGCTACTCGCCACAAAGAAAGAATATAGAAAATAAGACGAAACAATGCCCTCAAACCTCTAAGCTTATGTACCCAAGCAGGTCGATAAGGGGAATTAACTTGAACCACACTGACTTTAATGTTCTCTTCTGACAACAAACGAGCTAGTTGTCTAGTTTGATTAGCCATGCCACCTGAAGGAGGAGGTAAAGGGCCAATCAAGCCAATTCTCAGGCTAGCAACTTTCATCAGGCTATCAACCCTTCATACAGTGATTGATATCGACTTACACTCACCCGCCAATTACGCTCTCTCTCAACATAACTCCGACCAGCGTTACAAAGAGATTGCCATTGCTCAGAACGACTCAACAGATCGGAAACAACTATAGACATCGCATCAACATCATTTGCTTTAAACAAACGGCCATTAACACCGTCTTGCACAAGTTCTTTATGCCCCCCTACATCCGAGGCAACAAACAAACGACCTTGCGCCATTGCTTCTAATGGTTTCAATGGTGTTACCAGTTCGGTTAATCGCATCGAGAGACGTGGATAAACTAAAATATCAATTAGGTCGTAATAAAGATGGACTTGATCATGGGGAACTCGACCTGCGAATATAACTAGGTCTTCGATACCCATTTCTTTGGCTTGCTGTTTCAATGCTTCATCCTGTGGTCCACCGCCCACCAACAGTACTTTTATATCGGGATGTTGTTGACGAATTTTCGGCAGACCGTCTAACAACATCGACAGCCCTTCGTAAGCATAAAATGAACCTATAAAACCCAATACACGTGCGCCATCCAAATTTAACTGCTTTTTTAATACTGGGTCAGCCTCGCCGCCTAAAACGAATTTGTCTGGATTAACAGCATTAGGGATCACCGTTACTTTTTTATCATCGACACCACGGGCAATAATATCCTTGCGTAAGCCTTCACAAATAGTCGTGACAGCATCCGCTTGTTTGATGGCGCGGGTTTCCATCGCACGCGTCAAACGATAACGTAAATCACCTTCTTTACAATTACCATGATCCACGGCAGCATCTTCCCAGAAAGCACGAATTTCATACACTAGCGGCAAGTTAAATTGACGTGCAGCTTTCGCAGCAGCCAAGCCATTCAAAGCTGGAGAATGGGCATGGAGGATGTCAGGCTTTACCTGAGGAATAATTTCAGCTAAACGTTTAGTCAAACTACTCACTACACCTAGCTGATTAAATACAGGCGATTTTGATAATAAACCTTTCGTATCTGGTGTTCGAAAAAAATGAAATCCATCCACCTCTTCTTCTAACAAATTTGCCCCGGAAGCTTGCCCATGCTTGATACTGGTAACGTGATCTGTTTGCCATCCCAACGCACGTTGTTGTTCAAGGATTGCGCGAGAACGAAAGGTATACCCACTGTGCAGTGGAATAGAGTGATCGAAAATATGTAGAATTTTCACTCCGACATTTCCTGAAAAACTTGACGTAAAAAAGCATCAAACATTAACAGGGTCCAGATAGAGGCGCTGTAATCACGCAGACCGGACTGATGCTGGGTCACTAAATGTTCAACATAATCCATGTTAAAAATACCGCTCTGTCGCATCGAACCACCCAACAGAGAATCTTTGACTCTTTGCTTCAAAGGACCACGAAACCATTCTGCTAACGGAACAGAAAAACCCATTTTTCTACGATATAAAACATCATTAGGCAAATAAGGCTCCAGGGATTTTTTCAATATATATTTACCCATCTGGCCTTTGATCTTCAACTCAGGCTTTAATCCTGACACCCATTCAATCAACTCATGATCTAGAAGAGGTGCTCTGACCTCCAGCGAATTAGCCATACTGGCACGGTCTACTTTTGTATGGATATCTCCGGCTAAATACGTTTTAAGGTCTAAATATTGAATTAACGATAAAGGATCGTCAGACGGACAATCTGCCGCGTGTTTACGAAACACTTCAATAGCATTGTAGCCTTTCAGTGACTTTTTAAAGCTGTCCGAAAACAATTTTTCACGCATGTCATCAGACAGAATTGATACTGTATGAAAATAGGCTGCGACACTATCACGTGCCAGCGCTTGAAAAGTAGTCTTAGCTCTCAGAAATTGTGGCGCCCAATCGAGCTTTGGATAAAATTTACCCAGCAAGCCAAACAACGGGCCACGAATTACGTACGGTAATAATGCACGAACTTTTTCTTCATTCATATGCCAGCAGTGACGACGGTAACCAGAAAAGTATTCATCGGCCCCATCACCCGATAATGCTACTGTGACACGTTTTTTTGCTAGCTCACAAACACGGTAAGTCGGCATCGCTGAACTATCGGCATAGGGTTCGTCATATATGTTGGCCAGCTTGTCGACCAAATCAAAATCATTCGGATCTATTATTTCGACATGATGCTCAGTATGACAGGCATCAGCTACTAGCTTAGCGTATTCTGCCTCATTGAATTTAGGGCTATCAAAAGCGATGGAGCAGGTATTAACGGGTACATCAGATAATTCTGACATCATCGCCACCACACCGCTAGAATCAACCCCGCCGGATAAAAAAGCGCCCAAAGGAACTTCGGACATCATGCGTATTTTTACTGCCTCACGAAAACGTTCAGTCAGCTGACTAACTGCATCACCCTCTGTAATTTCTTCCACAGGTGTAAACGGGACATCCCAATAAGCTTTGCTTTGAATATGAGCAACACCCTGTATTAAGGTTAAAGTGTGCGCAGGAGGTAGTTTGAAAATATTTTTGAAGATGGTTTTTGGATCCGGCACATAACCAAAAGCGAAATACTCTTCTACGGCTGTCGGATCAATTTCTTTTTTCAGTAATGGATGCAGATAAAGTGCTTTTAGTTCTGATGAAAAAATTAATTGCCCGTTAGACAACAAAGCATAATGCAATGGTTTTTTACCCAAACGATCACGCGCCAAGAATAATGTTTTATTATTTCGATCCCATACTGCAAAAGCAAACATGCCACGAAAACGTTCAACACATTTCTCGCCCCATTCTTCCCAGGCGTGAACGATAACTTCTGTGTCTGAATGTGTTTTGAAAACATGCCCGGCGGTTTTCAGCTCTTCACTGAGCTCAGGAAAATTATATATTTCACCGTTATAAGTAACTACCACCGAGCCATCTTCATTAAACAAAGGTTGTTGGCCGCTGGAAAGGTCAATAATAGAGAGACGACGATGCGCAAGTCCCACAGCAGACTCAACATGCAAACCACCTTCATCCGGCCCACGATGAAACTGACTTTCATTCATACGCGATAACAATTCACGATCAATATTTTCATCGTTATGAAGATTAAAAATGCCGACAATCCCGCACATGTGATTTACTTTACCCTTGCTTACAAAAACTATCGTAAACGGCAAGATAGTTTTTTACCATCTTGTCCATCGTAAATTCTGCCTCAACTCTTTCACGTCCAGCTTGACCGTGAGCACGCATTTCATCTGGCATCGCAATGTATTCCGCCAATACCTTTGCCATCGCCACCGGATTGCCAGATGCCACTAACTTACCTGTTTTACCCACTAATACCAGTTCAGCATTACCTCCCACGCTGGTTGCTACTACGGGCAAAGCTGTGGCCATCGCTTCAAGTATCGTATTTGAGACACCTTCGGCTAACGATGGTAAAACAAACAAATCCAGACGACGCAACAATTGCGGAACATCCTCGCGAGAACCCGCCAACCAACATTTGGTTTCAATTCCAGCATCTCGAATTAATTTTTCGCACTCTGCACGCAAAGGGCCATTGCCAATAAGGACTAAACGCAGCTGATCTCTTTTTTCAGGCATCAAGCTGAGCAGAACAATAAATGCACGCACCAAATTTGGTTGATCCTTGACGGTCATCATGCGCCCAGCAGTACCGATAACAATACTATCTTCTGCAAAAAATGATTCATTCAATAATGACAAATCGTTATCTGCAACTGGTGAGAACTTTTTACTATCGACGCCATTATATAGCTGCACAATCTTATTATCAGGCACATCGACAACATTCTTTAACCAGCTTTCCAAATCCTGTGACAATGGAATATAACGCTGAATAAAGTGTTGGCAAAATCGTCGCAGACGTAAATATTTTATATTTGTTCCATCGATATCATGAATATCTCGGCCATGTTCTCCGTGAACCCGATACGGAACGCCTGCTAGTGTCGCAATCACAGAGGATTCTATGGCTGACAAGTTTCGGCTGTGAACAATATCTGGTCGTAATTGGCGCAGCAATTTCCACAGCCTAAGATAGGCACCGAGATCTTTACCTTCACGTTTGTTTATCGCATGTAACGTTACATTGGGGTTGCTGAGACGATTAGAAAAATCGGTATACTGCGTCATGGTGATAATCGCATGACGATATTGATTTGATGGAATACGGTTAATCAAATTAACCACGCCATTCTCAAGCCCACCGACATCAAAACGATGGATTACATGCGCTATCAGAGGCAGGGCACCAGCCATATCACTTCACTATGGAATTTAATTGCTGCTGTATTTCCGGCAACATATCGTTTGCAAATTGTTGTAAGTCACTCAGGGCAGTATCACTCGCTTCATGTTGCTCAGTAACAAGTATGATCACAGCGCCGTCTCGATCCTGCCCTAATAATTTCGCTTTTGCATCATAGAGTTTAGATAAATAAGGATTGATAGTGTAACGACCGTCTAACCAATGCCAATAGACGACCTGTAAATTTTCACCTTGAACTGATCTTAATTTCGCTTGCCAAACATCTATCGTCTTGCCACTTGCATTTAGTTGCGCTTCAGAAAATGCAATTTGGCTCCAAACAGGATGTTTTTGTTTGACTAACAGATTCTGAGAATTAACCAGTTCCGCATTCTGACGTTGCTCACGGTAATATCCCAAATATAGACTCACACGCACATCTCCGCGCTGATAGCTTTGCATAAGCTCCGCATCGGGTCCCACATAACGTGGTCGCCAGTCAGTGATATTCTGCTCTAATAGTCGCCAGCCAGCATGTTGCGGTGAACTTAAACTCACAGAATCTACCTTTACAACACGGTCACTCAACTTCGCCCAAGCAGGCCAAACTAGCGCGACGGCAATCACTGCACCAGCAACGATTAATGGCGACCTAGCTGATGCAACGACATTGTCTACTTTAACTGTAACCTCATCGTGTTCCTGACGCCAAAATGAACCCGCCCAAAACATCAATGTAATAACAATACCAAACCAAACCCAGCCGTAGATAAAATGATCCACACCCATGGCAAGTTTGTAATCACTGTGATGAGCAATCATCACAATTAAATAAGCGCGGAACCCATTAGCGATCACAGGCACAATAAAAGATGCGATGATAAATACTGAACGCCGCAAGGAATTGGTATACGTAAGGTAGGCGTACAAAGAACCCAAGGTTACTGAAGCGATAAGGTATCGCACACCACTACAACCTTCTACGACTGACCAGCGACCACTGGGTATTTCAAAAAAGAGTCCTTCTCTGAAAACTGGAGTACCCGTTAATTGCAACATTTTAACGGTAAAATCAGCCGTAAACTCCATCATCGGAGGAATCAGACCTTCGCCCATGGGTACCGCAAAAATCAAAAATAGCAGCGGAAATAAAATTTTTTTTGTAACGTTCCAACCCAACATGGAAAATACGGTAACCGGCAACATCGCAACCACTACAAGCTGTTCCACTACCGCTACTGAAGCAAAATATGCCAACAACCAGGCAAAACCCAATAAAGCTAATATTGGCAAACCCAGCAGAGTAGGCTGAGGTGTTAGTAGCTTCAACTCATGTTTCAAGCGCCAGATCAAATATAAAGTAATAGGTAGTATAAAAAACCCATGCGCAAAAGTTTCTGAGCGCCACCAGATACTCACCATACTGCTCACTGTTGAATTAAACAGCACTAACAATCCTATACAAAGCAAAGCTGTGACGAACGTAGTCTGCCGCCAGTTAACGCTTACTGCACCTACACTACGCTGACTCATGTTGTCGCTCCATCATTGGCAACAAAGTTTGCAAACAATTTCCCCAGGTATAGCGTTGTTCAATGTGCTTTCTTGCCAGCATACCGACATCGTTTGCACTGTTAGGGTTATTTAGAAACTGGCACACAGCCTTAGCAAAATCCTGCGCAGTTTCTGCCACCACCACTTCTTTACCTGCCTCGCCGACAATGCCATCAAAACCCTGCGGTGTAACAACTACCGCACGTGACATAGCCATAGCCTCTAAGACTTTATTTTGCACGCCTCGCGCTATCCGCATTGGCGCTACGGCCACTTCAGCGTAGGCGAGGTAAGGGCGGATTTCTTGCACCCCACCAGTCACTGAAATATCTGGCAGCGCTGACAACTCCGTTACCTGACGTGACGGACGCGAACCAACAATATAAAAACGCGCATTATCATGAATTTTTTTTACCTCAGGAAAAACCTGCGTTGCAAACCAATGCACCGCGTCTGCATTGGCCCAATAGTCCATTGCTCCAGTAAAAACAATCACTCGCTCATCTTCGTTGTAGGGATTTATGTATTTATTTTCAGGATGAAAATATTCGATATCAACACCATTGTCCGCATGACTTACTTTCGTAGCATCGACCCCAGGGAACGAGGCAAAAAGCGCTGCTTCTTTTTCCGAAACAAAAAGGCTCGCTGCAAATTTATCTGCGATTTGTTTATCATACACACGCAAAGTTTCAGCTTCGCGACGGTATATCCAACTCATCGGCCAGGATTTTTTCTGTGCGTATTGCTGCCATTTGTCTGAATCAACATCTACAAAATCAATCACCCGATGTTGGTCGTTCCAATCAGAACCTGTTACATACTGAGCCATAGCAGATGAGAATATCAGCACCGCATCAAAGTCATGTCGATTTTTTTGTGTCTCAACCCAATCTGCCAATTTTTTATCTTTGTAATAAGGCACTGTCATAGGATCGCTACCAAACAATGTAGGCAAACTGCGCAACTTCGATATAAAAGGTTTTAGAGGAACAGCATAGATATCTTCACAATAACCTTCAAGCTCACTAAGATACTTCCAGTCATCTACATCGTCAATAAAAGTACCCAAGTAAATCTGGTAATGTTGAGCAAGGAATTTCAATATATTGAACGAGCGGATTTTATCACCCTTGTTGGGTGGATAAGGAATGCGGTGAACTAAATAAAGCAGTTTTTTTTGTTGCGTAGACATGAGATCAACATATCAACCCAGGTGTTTAACGATATGCGGTCCAATCAGGCGCGTCATTGATAACGGCAGTTTTTTCCATGCACTGATAAAGAGACGATATTTCGGGTTCAGGGGATTAATATCGGGAATATCATCGGCCTTTATCAAAACATACTCATGATGTAACGGCTGCGGCTCAAACCCCCAATTCTTTTTAAAACTATAGGAACCCGTTCCTACTTTACTGCGACCATAATCAAAAATACGAATACCCTGTTCACAAGAGAGGCGCATCACTTCCCAGTACATAAAATCGTTGCCTTTTACAGCTCTCGCTTCGGCAGTCCCGCCGCCATAATAAGGCAACACCTGATCACGAAAATAAAAATTCATCACGCTGGCGATAAGACGATCATCTTTGGTGATGGTTAAAATACGACAATCATCTGCGAATACCTCTTTCAATATTTGAAAGTAGCGCTTGGAAAATACCGGTGTTCCAAGCGCATGAACACTTTGTGAATAGGCATCATAAAAACGATCTACATTTTCATCCCAACTACTTTTCAGATCGGCTTTGATACCTTTCCTCACCATAGCACGCTGCTTGCGCGGGATATTTTTCATATTCTGCTCAGAATCGGGATCAATTTCTTTCTGAAAAGTGACATACAATTCACGCTTTGCAGGCCAGTCTTCGTTTCTTAGCGACTGGTTACGAAACTCCAGACTATCAACCCCCAACTGCTGGGCCAGTTTAACAGCACGTTGTTCTAAAGCGTGCTTCACTTGTTCATCTTCAGCTACAACTCCGCCGTAGACACAAAAAGGCATAGATGACAGCGTATTGCCAAATATGCGGCTGCGAATATGTACTAATGGCAGTACGCCAATGATTTCACCTTCGTGTTCTGCATAGAAATAATAAGCACGATGTGAAAAGGCTGTTTCGATAACCGTCTTCCAGCCTGCGCGATGAAAAAAAGTCGCAGCAGATGCACTCGTAACAAAACCATCCCAACGAACGGCATCTGGTTCTGCAAATTCTTTAATAATTATGTTTGTATCGACCACATCACACTCATCAAATTTTTCAGCCAGTTGAGACACTCTTATCGACCTCAGTTAACAAAGCATGTGGATATACTGCATCTTGAGAAAGATAAACCTCATCCATACGCCCCCATGAAAAATCCTTTAACAATTGCTCTATGCGTTGTTCAGTTCGATGCAGATTAAGGTAATGACGAAAACGCGTGCGCCACTGTAATCCCTGCTGCTGTGGTTGTTTTGGATCTATTTCCCATGGGTGAAAATAAAAAACACTGGGAGACTTTTCAGCGTTGTTAATACGTTTAATAGCCCAGCGTGACATTTGATAAGGGAATAGACGAAAAAAACCACCGCCTCCACAAGGCATTTTCCACCCCATTATAGATGTTGTCGATATGGGTATCTCCAAAAGATCGTTATCTCGCGGGTAATGCGCAAACCTGGGTGCATCGGGCATGCCATAGAGATCATGACGTACTGGATAAATACTCGAACTGTAGCAATGTCCTGTTTCCGACAAAATATCCAACGCCCAAAGATTACTGGCATTAATTGAATAACTTGGCGCGCGATATCCTTTCACCTGTTGCCCTGAAATATCTTCCAGCAGATCTTTGGTGCGCATCACCTCATCTCGAAATTCATTTGGCTGTAACTGAGTAACTCTTTTATGAGAATAACCATGGCTGGCCACTTCATGGCCTTCACTTTGTATTCTTTTTACAAGCTGAGGATAGCGATCGGCAATCCACCCCAAAATGAAAAAAGTGGCGCTTACATTCTGCTCAGAAAAAAGGTCTAAAATTCGATTCGTATTATTTTCTACTCGACAAGGCAATGCATCCCACTTATCACGCGATATGTGTTTTTCAAATGCCGAGACCTGAAAATAATCTTCCACATCTACTGTCAACGCATTTCTAATGTCAGACATTACAAAATCCAAAAAATAACTTACAAAGTAAGCGGCTGTTCGATTAATTCAAAGAAAAACGTTCTGCTATTACGGCAACAATCCTCTGCGCAGCATTGCCATCCCATAACTCGGGGATATTACCTGCCTTTCCACCGGTTGCCATAATTCGGCTAAACTCTTCTCTGATTCGATCGGGATCTGAACCAACAATTGTATTGGTTCCTTGATCTATGGTAATCGGGCGCTCAGTATTTTCACGTAACGTCAAACAAGGCACACCCAAAGCTGTCGTTTCCTCCTGCATCCCTCCGGAATCCGTCATCACGATACGTGCCTTTGACATCAAGCCTAGCATTTCCAAATATGCCAAAGGTGGAAGCAGTAAAATACATGGCGACTCTACAATTGAATTCAAACCTGCCTGCTCGATACAGCTTCGCGTTCTGGGGTGAACCGTAAATGCGATAGGTAATTGCTCACTCAATTCACGTAAGGTTTCCAGTAGCGCTTTTAGCACTTTAGGATCATCGACATTAGAAGGGCGATGCAATGTCAGCACACCGTATCCAGCTTCTCTCAGAAAAATATCCGATGCTCCCGCCTGTTTAAAAATTGAAGAGACTGGCGTGGCTTTCGCAAGGTTGTTGCGCAGCGTATCAATCATTACATTGCCAGTAAAATGAATACGTGATTCATCAATCCCTTCACGAATGAGATTATTTTTTGCGCTACGCTCAGTGATGAATAGCATGTCAGAGATACTATCAGTCAGCACACGATTTATCTCTTCGGGCATAGCACGATCGTAGCTACGCAAGCCTGCTTCTACATGAATCACAGGGATGTTCAATTTAACCGCCACAAGCGCACAGGCAATGGTTGAATTCACATCGCCTACAACAAGTATTGCGAATGGCTTCTCATCATTAACAACCGTTTCAAAACGACGCATAATTTCTGCTGTCTGTACGACGTGGCTTCCCGAACCCACCTCAAGATCTACATCTGGCTCGGGGATTCCCAGCTGATCAAAGAAGCAGCGTTTCATTTCTTCATCGTAGTGCTGCCCCGTATGAATAAGTCGCGGGGTAATTTTTTCTGATGATAATTTTTTCAACGACGCCATTATCGGCGCTATTTTCATGAAATTAGGACGGGCACCAACAATACATAACAGTGTTTTACCTTCGGGTGAAGTCATGACTTCACCTTATTCGCCACCATCGTTAACGCTCTACGAATACGTGATCGTTCGAGGCGAGACTCATCTTCAAGTTGGGCTATACGCTCTTCAATCTGCAGTAAACGCTGATCAATCGACTCATCGGCAACAGGTGTTTTTTTATTTCTAACTACGGGGACTTCTTCACCCAATTCTTTTATAACTATTTCGATAGTTTCAGCAGAAAACTCATATATTTCTTCCAAGTAGCCATACAGAAAAATTCGATTACATAAATTATTTATGCGGCGAGGAACACCATTCGTGAACAGATAAATAGCCTGGTAGGCTTCATTTGAAAAACTAGGCGTGCCACACCAGCCTACTCGACCCAATCTATATTCAATATAGTTACGGACTTCATCGCTATCCAGCGGCTTTAAATGATAGGAGGCGATAACACGCTGTAAGAGTTGCTCCATATCAGGAGAATAAAGTGTGCTAACAAACTGTTCCTGGCCAAGCAAAAAAGTCTGTAACAAAGATTTCCCTGATACCTGCATATTTGACAGCATGCGCAATTCTTCAAGTGCTTTCGTAGGTATATTTTGCGCCTCATCAACAACTAATAGAACACGCTTCCCTTCTTTACGCTGCGTGACAAAAAAATCTTCCAGGTTATTTAACACTTGCGTCTTTCCGAGCCCCTCGCAATGAAGACCAAACGATTCCGCTACCATAAAAAGCATTTGACTATCATCGAGCTGTGTCGTCACTAACTTTGCAGAAACTAAACTTTTCTCATTTATTTCATTAAACAACGCATGAACAAGCATGGTTTTTCCAGTACCAACCTGCCCGGTAATAACAATAAAACCTTCCTCTTGAGCCAAGCCATACTGCAAATACGCCAATGCACGTCGATGACCTCGACTACCATAAAAAACATCCGGGTTAGGACTTAACTGGAAAGGGTTCGCGTTTAACTCATAAAAAGATTCGTACATTAGTTTCTCTGAAATTGTTTGGTTAAGCTTACTCGAATTTGATGATCTTGGTATTCACTACCCGCTGCTGTTGAAGTTCGTTCTACAAAACGGTATTCAGTAGAAACTTGCACCCTAGGGCTAAAATCTTTGCTCAACTGAACAGAAGCACGTTTCAGAATATCTTTCCTATTATCAACACTGTATCCTCGGTCTTGCCAGCTCATTGTAAATAACGAACGTGTCTTTGATGCAAAGCGCCAACTCCAGGAAGCCGTCATATCCAATACATTTTCTACTGTATCTGAAAGCTCATAGATACGAGTTTCCTTAGATGGAGAAAAACTCAAAACACTCTTTCCAGTAGTGAGTGTATAGGTCATATTGGCACGTTTTATTAGAAACTCTTCATCCGTCAAACCAAATATATTTGTGTTTAAAATCACTGGAAAACCGCTGGACGGATCAATAACCAAATTACCCTGTGCATCAATCTGTGCAAATGCCTGCTGACCAACAACCTGCAAGCGCTGTAAATTAGTAACATTCTCCTGGTAACCGGCTTGCCATGTCGAGCGTCTCGAACGATGAGTAATTTGGCCCGACCAAACAGAACCTACATTAACGCCAACCCCCCTATTCACATAACCAACAACTAATGTCATGCGCGAGAATGGTGTCCACACCAAATTTGCATCTTCGCTCAAATCACCTTTTGTAGCATCAAAAGATATATGCCTCGATGGTTTCCAAGAAAACCCCGCACTTGAGTATGATCCATTGACCAATGTATTGCTCGAAGTAATTTGATTGTTTTCGTAACCACTCCTAACCAAAACAGCCAAACTGGGAATCAATTTATATCGCACACTTGCTGCAGCACTTTCACGCAAAGAATCTGCAAGGAAATCTCTTTTAACAACACTGTCACTATAACTACCCTCCCATGTTAATCGCCTAAAACGACGTCCACTACTGAGGGTCAATGTTGTTAATTCGCTCTCGCTATCAGAAATATTTGTTGTATCCGGATACTGTACAAGACCAAGCTTATAATTCAGGCCGCCCCTTAAATATCCATTAAAATCATGCGATATTGAGGGACCGAAACTTAAAGTCATAATATCTGTTAAATTACCTGAAGTTAAACTATCAAGTCTTGCAGATGATTTAGCATCAATTATGCTTTGACTGATACTTGCAACCCCGCCAAAGAAAAAGATCTCTGGGATAATTTCAACATCTGCACCGGTATTTAATTTGTGGAACAGCTTATTTCGGGAAGGACTATTTTTATAAGCCAATACTGCTGGGCTATAGGCAAGATTGAAATTAAGACGCCGGCCTAACCCATTAATTTCTACACTCGGCCTTACTCTAGTAATAAATTCACTTTCTTCATTTAACGAAGAAAAATCAACATTACTTGAGTAAATCCCAGACAGACTTAGACTTCTAGATGAATCCCATTTAGCTGCAAATACATCGTCAGCCACAAAAAAAAGAAATGAAATGAAAAGAAACCAAACAATCGCTACTTTCATTTTTACTGCAATATTTTTCGCACATCCTCCCATACACCCAATCCCCACATCGTCAATAATAACCACCATAATAATCACGCTGTGAGGGTTGATGACTTTTATTGAGGATCATGCCAACGACATCATCATCATCAAGCTTGGCTAAGGCTTCTTTAACCGTTGCCTGTGGTGTATTCGCTGCTTCAACAACCATTAATATCTGTCCAACTTGATGTGCAATCACACTTGTTTCACTTGCCACCAACAAAGGTGGCGCATCAAATATCACAATACGATCTGGATATCTTTCTGATAGCTCTGCCGCCAAACGATTCATTTGCTCACTCGCAAGCAACTCCGTTGAACGATGATGCGTTCCACCAGCAGGAATCACCTTTAATCGAGGAACATCTGTTGCGACAATAATATCAGCCAAATCAATACTTGAATCTAATAAAATATCAATCAGTCCAACTCTGTCAGACAGTCCTAATATCTTAGTCAGCGACGGTTTAATCACATCACTGTCTATCAACAAAACTGTATTATCCATTTCCATCGCCATGCTCATGGCTAAATTGAAAGACGTAAATGTCTTTCCTTCACCAGGCAATGAACTGGTAACCATCATCATATTCCCACGCTCAATGGGAACAGCACCTTTACCAAAAGCATTCAAAAGAAGCGGCCGTTTAATTTGTCGGTACTCTTCAGCAATATTGCTTCTTTCCTCGGAAGGAACTAAAAAACCCTGCTTTGCAAATTCTGCAAAATCCAGATGACAGATGAATTCATTGGGCTCCTTCACCTTGTCCTGAGAATGGTGGGACTCAACATCAGGTTCTCGACGCTCCTTGTGCTCACTTGCAGATCCTGAGGAGATCTTGCTCTGGCGATCTATCGCTTTTTCTATACTACTCATAACCACCCCTTCACCATACCTAACACTGCACTCGGATTAGTTACATCCATTCCAAAAAGAACCAATACTCCTGCAAAGACAAAAACTAACACAAGGCCGGAAGAAAGAAATGCTGTAAATTGTAGCCTTCTATTTCGAACTTCCGCTTGGGTATACACCTTTGAAACGGTACCAAAGACTGGAAAGCCTGATAACTGATGAAGTACACGTCCATCAAAAACAGGGGGTTTTATCTGCGACATTAGAAACGACAGAACAAGCCCCGCACCAAGTGATAACAACAGAGCTAAACTACTAAATAATGGTCGATTGGGACCAGAAGGCGTCAAAGGAACACGAGGAGGGTCAATCACTTTAAATTTTACATTATCTCCAGATCTCTCAGCATCTTCAGACATTTTTGCGGATTCACGTCGCGACAACAATTTATTGTAATTAGCTTTGTTAATCTCATAATCACGATTAAGCCGTTTAAGCTCTGTTTCAACCTCAGGCTGCTTATCCATGAGCATTTTTAATGCTTTAACGCGTTTTGAATATTCCTTAACCCTAACCTCAGAAGCTGCAACATTTGCTTCCGCCTGATTTAGCGCAAGCTTGAGCTGCTGGTACAAAGAACCTCCGCCTGATAATGCGGCCCTATCACTCGATGAAACAGCCTTTAACTCTCTTTGTTTCTGCTCTTCAAGCGCAGCAACAGTGTGCCTCATCTCTTTTACATCAGGATGATTTTCTGTATAACGCAGCAACATCTCATCAAGCTTGGAAAGTATTGTTTGAATACGAGCATCCAAAGGCGAAGTTAAGGGATTATCAATTGAAGATAGCAGGCTGTCTTCCTGTTCATCCTCCGCATCTTCCAATTGCATCTGCATTTCATCACGTCTTTGCTGTGCTTCACGCAATGCTAATTTTGCTTGTTGCTTTTCAGCTTGCGCTGATTGAAGGCGTGAGAAAAAATCACCTCCTTGTCCAGGCATTAAACCAAGATTATTTCTCTTAAACTCAGTCAAACGATTTTCAGCTTCAACAAGTCGCGCTTCGTAATCAAGAATTTGCTGGCCTATAAATTTCTGAGCGACATCAGAATCACGTCTCGCCTCACCCAGCGAGCCTTCCACAAAAATAGTTAACATGGCTTGAACAACCTGCTTAGCTACTTCAGGCTGGTCATATTCATAGGAAATTGTGTAGAGGTTTGGCTCATGCCGAGTACTAGAAAGCCTGATATTGTTCCCTAATTTATCAAGCAAAGCCTCCATTTCTTCAGGACCTTTTGCGTTAATATCCTGATCCGTCATACGTGCAACTTTTTCCAAATTCGGGCGACTTAACAGCGTTTGTGTTAGCAATTGCACACGTCGACGAACGTCTGTCTGAACCGCAAGCCCTCTGAGCAGCGGCCGCAAAATGGAGTCTGTATTGACATATACACGAGCAGAGGCTTCGTACTGATCTGGCATTCTGGAAACATAAGCCCACCCCGCCAGACTCACCACCCACGCCAACACCATGGCATACCAGCGATACCGCCAGATACCACGTAAGTAGGTCATTATTTGTTCAATAATTTCCTGCATGTAACTTTTTCCTTAATTCGTTTCGTGAAGGGAAATATTGACTAAAACCACGCCTCGGGAATAATCAAAATATCGCCCGGAAACATGGGCGCATTAGCAGTAATGTCACCGTTTTTAATCAAGTCATCCAATAACACCGTAAACTGACGTTGCTCACCATCAACTACCCTTATAATGCTAGCGTTGTTACCTGATGCAAATTCTGTCATCCCACCCACTTCAATCATCAAGTCCAGCAGCGTAATCTGCTCCCTATAGGGTATCGCCTGCGGCTCAGTAGCTTCACCCACCACACGAATTTGCTCACTGTAGCGGCCAACAAAACCACTCACAATCACTGTTACCACGGGATTTTTGATATATTTCGCCAGCAATACTTCCATATCTCTAGCCAGTTCAGTCGGTGTTTTGCCACTGGCCGGAACATCTTCAATCAAAGGTGTTGTTATCCTTCCATCTGGGCGCACTGACACAGTGGTGGACAACTCTGAATTCCCCCAGATAAATACATTGACACTATCACCGGGGCCTATCAAATACAGAGGGGATTGCCCGTCAAATGGAAATGGTTCATCTGTCAGCTGACTTTGAGTCGCGCAACCAACCATCGCCACACTAATAATAATTGTAATTATCATCTGTAATAACGGTCGGTTAATTTTCAGTATTTTCATAATTTATTCTCCCACCAGCTCTTATTTCTCTAGTAAGCTCCAGACACCCAACGTTAAAAATAATTAGTATTATTAACAGCTTGTAACTTTCACCTGCCCTTTTAAAGTTAGGATATGGCTGTAACAGCCTTACCCTAAGCCTTTTTAAATGCCTGCATCAGCCATATTCTTATTTCAGCTAGCGATGCATGAGCATAAAAAAAAATATTATATCACATCGACGTCATTTTTTTGACGAAATTTATCGCTCATTCAACGAAAACTCAAAAACCCAACAATACTGCGGCAATTTACTAGATAAATTTAGAATTCATATGACCTTAACATGAAAGCTCGGATTTACCTGACTATCTCCTGATTAAGAAAAACTGTAAAATACTCAACATCAGTACACTGGGTTGCTCGAGTTCATAACAAATATTTTTCCGAAGCATTTTCGTAATGCATTTTTGAGAATTTAGCTCGGAAAATTAGGCACAAAGAAGATAAAAAAAGAAAATTATGGACCTGCAGCCAGTAGGCTTGGTGGTACCTCTCTAAGCAAGCCTGTGTTTTTATAACGGGGAAGAAACTGTATTTTAACTCACTGAATCTATAGCAGATGCTGGCAATGGCCAAATACTCCCATTGTCTGTAATAATTTCCCAGACATCCCTTCGGTTTATATGCATTGACGATAAAACATCATCCACAGCAGCAATTGCTGGTTGTCTCTTTCCATGAAAATCAACTATTGGACCTATTGGATTAAAATGGATACTGAAACGCTCAAGCAACCTTATCAAAGAAGGCTCCATGACAACCAACCAGTGTGTAATGTTATTCTCCGCACTCATTCGCACGATACCGGCAAATAAACCCAGAGTAATATGTGGCAAAATACGTCGATGGTCATAGCCATTCTGAAATATATCTATATATTTCACATTTTCACTTACACCGGAAAGAGTTCGAGATTCTGCCACACGACGCTTAAACTCACTTGAAACAGAAAACCTGGAAATTTCTGCTAACGAATTTCTAGGCACACTTGCAAGCTCATTATCACAGCACTTAAAGACCTCTGGAAAATGCTCCTCTATAGGAAAAGGTTCATTTGAATTTTCCAACTCAGGCAGCACCAGACGAACTACGCCTGCAACATGGCCTGAATTACGATGCCGAACCAGAGTGTGGACAGACCGGCGATCAAACTCATCATATTCTCGCCCATCCGGAAAGCGACCAGCATCTTCAAAATCATTCTCTACACAATATACCTGATAGCGTAACTGAAATGCTGCATCCAGGAGTTCCAATGTTTCTGCCGAAACCACTTCAAAATAATGATGGAACATTTCAATCAAATTTTTCATACAATAAATCTACCCTGTAAAAATAAACCACCAACCACAGCGTAGGCTCTACCCAAGTGCTCCAGCACGAAAGGATAAAATCCCCTTAATGATTTATACGGCCATGTAAAATATTTCTTTTAAAATCTCGGCAAGATAAATTGGCAATCGCTATAGATAAGCCGTCCTGCACCGCGCAAGGTCAAACTATTGACGGAAATAGTTACGCTGCTCGCTGCATGCTACTACCTGTAGCTCTTAATACCATCAATCTGACTACCCATTTAATTATACTTTGCGAGATTTTTGCCTATATCATTTAACAAACGTTGCAAAAAGGGAAAAGGTTCCATTTTTTAAGTTATTGCGAGAATCAATTTAAGTTCCTTCGTTAAAAAGCAGAGGCCCTTAACTACCACTCAGGGTCACAGAAAAATTTCTTCTGTAAGATGAGCAAATAAATATAGCAACAGAATTAGCGCAGATATTATTACATTTTCTGACCAAGTCAACCTAACCCAACAGCTTAACTGGAGCCAGCCAGCTTGGTATTAATTTGCGGAACACTGACACAATTTTTAGTCGGTGCAGGCCAAATCGCGCCGTTATCAGTGACCAGCCGCCAAACATCTGGCCGTTTTTTCCAGATTTCTGCTAGCACTCGCTCAATACCACCATAACAGGGTTGACGCTGACCTCGATAATTCACAACGCCTCCAATTGGCGTAAACTCTATACCAAAGCGTGTCAACAATCTCAACAACGAAGGCTCCATCACTGCATACCAATTTGCAACGCCGTTTTCAGTGCTCATTCTTAAAATTGCGGCGAACAGCCCTAACGAAAGATGCGGTATCAAACGCATGCCTTGTGAGTTTGCATCACCATAGGCATTCGGATCGGGGCCTACGCCAGCAATAGTCCCCGCCTCACCCAAGCGACGCTTGAAGTGTTTTGACACGGCAAACCTTGAAATCTCAGCCATAGAATTCCGAGGCAAGCGTTTCCAGTCAATCTCAGCTGTTTCAAATGAAGCAGCACAATGCTCTTCAACAGGAAAAGGTACCAACAGGTCGTCAGGATCAGGCAACACCAATCTCACCGTTGCGGCAAGCAAGCCAGTTTGACGGTGTCGAACCACACTGTGAACTGCGCGCCGGCCGTCATACTCATCGATTTCTTTTTCACCGGGGCATTGGGATTCAGCTTCAAAGCCTTTTTCGACACAATAAACCTGATAACGCAGATGATAAACTTCATCACGAAGTTCATCTGTATCGGCAATTGCTACATCGAAGTATTGGTAAAATGTTTCTGCGAGGTCTCTCATGATTCAGCCCTCTTAGAGCTTACTAATCAACGAATTTAGTAAATCCGCCTTAGATGTGAGTTATATTCTACGATCCACTAACCGTATCGGCATTAAGAACGATAAGTTAACTGACTCATTTCAAAGCAGATACCCATGCAAATAGAACGAATTCAATAATATCTGCCTGTCATATTTGCCTCACTAAAACACTGCTCTCGCCAGACTTAAGTTTCATGCAAGATTGACCGATTATCGGAAGTAGAGACATACTACAAACCATTCACAATCGGCGTCTAATAATGTCATTTGATTACAGTACTGCTTTTTCACGCAACATCGGCTGGGTCACATCTCAGGAACAGGCCATCTTGCGCACTAAAAAAATCGCGATTGCGGGACTCGGTGGCGTTGGTGGCAGCCATTTACTCACGCAATCACGACTTGGAATTGGCGGCTTCCATATTGCCGACTTTGACTCTTTTGAATTGCCCAACTTTAACCGTCAAGCTGGGGCAAGTATGTCCAGCATCGGTCGCAGTAAAACAGAAGTGGTCGCGGCATTGGCCAA
>Ga0316205_10000667_pt1 | contig 57054 bp, 69 predicted proteins | sample 3monthpyrite_MG_FD_204941 | JGI IMG/M metagenome (GOLD analysis project Ga0316205, IMG submission 204941) | Microbial mat bacterial communities from mineral coupon in-situ incubated in ocean water Damariscotta River, Maine, United States -... | ecosystem: Environmental > Aquatic > Marine >...
TTATGGAAAGATAGCCGCTTAAGAGGTTGATAGGGCGATAGATAAAGCAACAGCATAGACAGATACTAATATTGTTGCAAAATTAAGTCTGTAGCTTAATAATAGACAAACACTAAGCTGATGATTAAAAATTATCGCTAATAAAGTAAATAAATTAAAAAACTGAGGAAAGGTAAAATTCATAAAAAATTATGGGTTTTTCCGCAGCCTCGTTAGGCATACAGTATGAGATATCTAAGTGTTTAAAATTAAAGAGCGTGAATTTGAGATCCATGAGGCAAGGATATCGGCAACTATCCTAGATCCTTATTGGTACGAGATGTATGGCACTGAATACGATCATAAATATTTTTGGTCTATAAATGTTAGTGCAAATAATCAGGTCTTTGGTAGCTATAGTTGGGCGCCGGATGCTTCTCACGAAGATCTCCTTTTATCCATACGTAATTGGCACGATCTTGAGAATACAGTTTATGAGTGGAAAAAACCTGAAGGTTGTTTTACTGTTTTTGGAAATGAAAATATTACTGAAGCTTGCATAATAATTGGTAAAAGAAAGGGGAATAAATTCGAATTATCATGGAAAGGACTGTGTGACATTCACTGGAACGAAGAATATTCTGAAAATGTGCCATTTGAAATAGAATGTGAAGCTACATTTTGCGGCGCTGGTGTGAATGCAAGCGAAAAAGACACTGATGAAACGGTTCTAGAGAGGGTTAGCCAGTTTTTTGATATTCATAACCTTAAGCAACTTCCATTAGAGCAAAAGAGCTACAAATATCAAAGTGGCGTTGGTATCGCTAGCTCAGTATTTTTACCAAAAATAGAGAATAATGCTTAGTGTCAACAATTGAATTGCAACAAATGCCTAACAAGACGTTCAAGATGGAAAACCAAAAGTGTGCACTTAACTAGGCGTTAGGCAAAAGAAAATTAAAATGGAAATCACAATAAGCACTACTGATAAAATTGAAAGTGACGAAGTTGTAAAACTATACAAAGCCAATAATTGGTCGGCTGCAAATAAACCAGATCAATTACTTAACGCATTACGTAATTCTGATTCATTAGTCACAGCAAGAGCTTCAGGGGAATTAATTGGCATAGGTAACGCAATATCTGATGGTTACTTGGTGGTTTACTATCCACATATGCTAGTTCATCCAGAACACCAAAGGAAAGGCATAGGTAAAAAAATGATGGAAGTATTAAAAGAAAAATATAATGGTTTTCACCAGCAAATGCTAACAGCAGACAATGATGCAGTTGAATTCTATAAAACAATGGGTTTTAAAAAAGCAGGCAAGACTGAATCAATGTGGGTTTACGAAGGTAATGAGCACTAATGCCTAACAAAACGGTAAAGTTCGTGTGTGCACAAAGCCGAACACACTCGGACCAAGCAAACAGCACGCTTGGCCGCTTACCTCAGCGTTATGCAATAAAAAAACATACATTAAAAGGAGTTTAAAATGAACCCGACACGTACAGAGCTTAAAATAACAATAGCAAAACTATTAGAAGTTGCCTATTCCCAAGATAAAGGTCTCACTACAAAAATAGTAAGATCCAAAGGTGCTTTTAAATTAACAGTCGACCAAAATGGAAATGCTAGATTAACTGGTAAATTAGGAGCAGTCAGTTTCAGTGGAAGTGACACATTAGACAAAATTGGTGCCAATATTAAATTTGTAAACGTCAGCTTTTCTAATGGTGGATCGGGGAATGTCAAATATACAGCTATGATAGATATAAAATCTGCCAAAATAGCCATATCAGGAAGCTTTAATGTTGAAAAATTAATAACATCTTGCTCAGGTCTTCTATGCAAAGCAGCCAGAGCATTAAAAGGTCGACACCATGCATACGACATGGAACTACAACGAATAATGGGGAATTAAGATGCAACTTATTTTACCACTTATATTGACTTTATTAATTTTCGGCTGTTCCGCGCATAAACCTGAAGCAATACAGCCGTATGATACTTATAACAAGCTAAGCCAAGAAGCTAAATATGGTGATATAGAATCACATATGAATGAGTATTTTACTTCTACATATTTAAAAGAAGTTAATCCTAGCGATAAAAACTCAATTCTTTTATTAAAGCTCACTAACTACATCAACAAAAATATATCACACTTTCAATCAATAAAAAGTGGAATAGCTTGTTTAACCATAAATGGAACAGATGAAAACACTGAGCCACTAACGCTTCATATAGAATACAAAAAAATCAGTGGAAAATGGTTGGTTAATTATATGTTTTTAAATTTTATAGAAAATAGTAACTCTTATACTGAATCAGCAGTTTGTCCTCGTGAAGCAGAGAATAAAATAATGAAATTAATGCATAACAAAACGTTTCACTCAGACCTAAAAAGTTACGCATCTTTTGTGGCGCTTCGCTATAATACAACAAAAGCCACGTAACTTTTCGGTCTGGTGAACTCAGCGTTATGTGAAATTAATTTAGAGACAAAATATGGAAGCAAAAGTCGCCGTGTTTGGAACCTTAAGGTTTCCACCTGAAAACATAGATGGTGTACTTCCTCATCTAAATGAATTTGTAAAAGCCACAAAAGAAAAAGATTTTTGTTTGCTGTATGAAGTCGCAGAGGATCCTTTTGATAGAGGGCTAATTCGCTTTTCAGAACTGTGGCCGGATAGAGAAAGCCTTGATAAACATCTTAAGGCGCCACACATTGAACCATGGAGAGCGCAAGCTAGAGAATATGGTTTAATCGAGAGGGTATTTAATTCGTATGATATATTATCGAAGAATATACCAGTTTAATATGAATCACATAACAAATCGGTTAAGTTCGCATGTGCAAAAATCGCACATGCTTGGACTCCGCTTACGCTCCGCCACTTACCTCAACCGTTATGCCGATGAAAATCTAATTTGATGCCTGAACCAGATCCATTGAAAATCATGACATTTACAACACCGAAAAGTCTCGGCGAGTGGCTAAATGTGAATCACGCAACTCAAAGTGAGTTATGGGTAAAGATATTTAAAAAAAATACTGGGATTCAAAGTGTTACTTGGAATGATGTAGTGATTGAAGTTTTATGCTGGGGTTGGATTGACGGTGTAAAAAAGTCAATTGATGATCAAGCCTATCTTCAACGCATAACTCCTAGAACAGCACGAAGCAACTGGTCTAAAAGGAACACTGAGCATGTTGAACGTTTGATAAACGAAGATCGGATGAAGGAATCTGGGCTTGAGCATGTTCGTGCTGCGAAAGCTGACGGTCGTTGGGAAAACGCCTATGTGGTAAGTGAAATGGAAGTTCCTGGAGATTTCCTAGCTGCACTGGAGAGTAAGCCGGTTGCTAAAGAGTTTTTTGAAACTCTCAATAAATCGAGCCGTTATGCTATCGCGTATGGATTGATAAGTGCGAAGAAACCCGACACCAGAATAAGGCGGTTTGAAAAATTCATGAATATGCTTGTTCACGAAGAAAAGCCTAAATAAGTGGAATTCGGCATAACAAGTCGTTCAAAAAAGGACGCGCAAAAGCGGCGCGCCTTTTAACTCAATCGCTAGGCTTACAAAAAATTTACAAAGACATGGACTTAGAAGAAGCAATTGAAATAACTACTGCACTATATGAATCATGCATACAAAATAATCGGCCGCCTTCAAAAAAAGACGATGATGTTAACAATATTCAAAAATACCTAGTCTCTCTTAAGGAAAATAAACCATTTCAAGCGAGATCACATTTTAGCCAAGTATCATTTGGTGGTATGGGTTGTTTTAATGACTGGCTTCCTCGCGTAATTTACAAAAGCCCAAAAAACAAATATAGCGGTCAATCATTTAAACTTATTTGTAAAGAATGGATATACACCATGCGAAAAATTCAAGCATAGCCTACAAATAGCTCAAGCGGGACTGACTAACCCTTAACTTCTACTACATTTTCGGGTTACACTATTAATCACTACAATAAAAACTACCACTACTGGGTTAGCAGCCCCTTAGCTCGGCGTTAGCCGGAAAAAGAGGATTTATAGATGATCGAACCAATAAGCTCATTTCCAGTATTCACCGTTAAGGATCTCAATGCTGCGAAATCATTCTATACAGAGAACCTTGGCTTTGATGTTGTTTTTTCGGGTGATTGGTACACTCACCTGGTTTCGAAGTCGGGTGTTCAGATTGGTTTTCTATTGCCAGATCAACCCACTCAACCACCAATATTTCAAAAACCATATATTGGTGAAGGCGTCATTTTCAGCTTGGAAGTAGAAGACGCAGATTCCGCTTTCGAAGTAGCCAAATCGAAATCCCTTGATATCGTTCTTGAGTTACGGTCCGAAGACTGGGGTCAGCGGCACTTCTGCATCCAGGATCCAAACGGGATTTATTTGGACATTGTTCAGTCTTTTGAGCCAACCGAAGAATATCAAAATGATTATAGCTCGGAACAATAACCTAAGCTCAAAGCACAGGTCGGCTAACAAGTCGTTCAAGCCGTGCGTGTAAAAAGCATGCACACACTCGGACCAAGCGAACAGTACGCTTGGCCCCTTAGCTCGGCGTTAGGGTTATAAATTGGAAGCAACTGAGCTTACACATAGAATAAAAAGAATGCTATACGCTTTCACTAAGGCAGTTGTTATTTTTGTACTGATAGTTGCGATTATATTGTCTGCTCTATTTTGGTGGGTTTCAAAAGGTGTTTTTTCAACTTCAGAGTTTGATCCCCAAGTGTGGTTTTCAATGCAAACTAATGAATCAGATGCTACGTGCTATCGAGGAAGTATGGCATTTGATATACGAGATAACGTTCTTTTTAAGGGCATGGAGAAAGAACAGGTGTCATTTAAGCTAGGACACCCAGATTCAAAAAGGGAAAATGAATACCGATATACTCTTGGTATGTGCAGCGGATTTCAAATGGATTATGATGTTTTGCATGTATATTTTGAAAATGGAAAATTATCTGATGCCAAAGTTTATCAACACTAAACCCACCCTAACAAGTGGGTCAAGTTCGCCCACAAACAACGTGGGCTGGGACCTCCGCTTCGCTCCGGCCCCTTACCCTAAACGTTATACGCAAGGAAGAATATGATAGTAATCTACGGTATAAAGGAAAATTTAAACCCTACAACTCGCGCCCGTTAACTCAACCGTTAGGCACATAATTATTAAAGGAGAATGTGATGAACAATAAAGTTAATAGCGTAACTGTTGGCCTACCCGTCACTGACCTGAACAGAGCCATTGATTGGTATCGCCTCCTTTTAGACGAACTTGAAGAAATAAATCCAATGGATGGTATTTGGGAAATTCGTGTTACATCTTCATTCTGGCTACAACTCTTTGAGATAGATACCGAAGAATCTAGTTTAAAATCTATAAACTTTGAAACAGATAATATTGAGCATAGTCATAAATTAGTTTTAAGCCTAGGTGTAGAGTCTGGGCAAATAGAAACAGTACCTGAAGCAGTTCAATATTTCGAATTCACTGATCCATTTGGCAACCTACTTTCTTTCTATCAATCACTTAGCAATAATGCCTAACGAATAAGGATAGATCGTGAGAGCGAAGCGATCCACGATCTATCCTTATTCGTTAGGCCTATGAAGAGTCATGAGAACTACTAAAGAGGTCGTTCAATTCGGTGTAGGATACTCTTGATTTGAGGCAAATATGGCGTTTATTATTCCTATACTTGTGCAATCAGGTATTCAAAAAGCATTTAATAATACTCTCCAGGAATATCGTTTTTTATAACAGTAACTCCACCAACTTGCTTACCTGACATTCTCAATAATTCATCACCTGAAAATTCAAAACCATGCTTTAGTGCTATTCGTGCGACATCATCTGCAGTTGCTGAAAGGAGCACCTCTTTTTTAAGTGCAGGATCAGACTCCATTTTCTTTAAAAATGCCTTGAGTTGGTCTAAGGCCATATTTGAAATTCCTCTTCTCGCTAGCTGCTCATATATTAAACGGGAAAACCATTACTGATTTCAATCAAATTCTACTATTCTTTCAAGATATAGACAATGAGCAGAACTCCCAGAAGATCAGATATTATTCAAGAAAAGACATAAAAATCACAATTGAGAGGGCTATGCTGCTTATTCTTTTAGATCAGTAGGAGCATAAATCGGGACAAGCGTGTATGATTTCCTGATGTACAATATGCCAACTACCTGGAATGATAGAAATCATGAATCGACCTAATATACCTAAAATCTACCCTGGTTTAGACCATGACATGAATGGCGGCATGACAACAGTCGGCAAAATCATACGTGATGCATGGCTGTTCGATATCCTGCCCGAATCTGAAACCTGTGAAGGGTGGGGGATTTCGCGGATCGATGTAATTTACCAACAGGTGAATGATGAATGGGATAAATACGGCAGCATGGTCAGTTCGTTGCCTGACGAATTACAATCTCGACACAAACGTATCTATGATGAGGCCATTGCTAAAGCAAAAACTCGTGGGTGGGATCCTGAGGTTATTGCGGGCGATGTGGATTAATCAGGGCCTGACTCTGCCCGTTTAATTGAGCGATAGCACTTAACTATTGGGCATTATTATTATATTTTTTATGTCTTTTTTATGATAAAAATAAGACCAAATTGTGAACCTAACGAACAAGGATAGATTGTGAGACCGAAGGGGTCCACATTCTTATCCAGTTGTTGGACAAGCCCAACTTCCAGTGATTTGTATAAGCAAATATCTATTTTAATTTCATTCTAATGCGAGCCCTTTTTTAAAGGGCTCTTTTTGACAGGCGAACGGGATCAGCTGAATTACACAGCATTTAAAAAATATTATTTGATTTTAATGCTTTCTCATCTGCATGGTTTATGGATGGTTTTTTACGGCATTATTTTAAGTTAACCTGAGCGTGAAGCATGTTGTATTATTTTTATTCTCGATTTGCATACCGGGAAGATAAATTCCGCTCTGGAGCGTAGCGTTTTTTTCAAGCTTTACCTGCAAGAGTAGCTGTACAAACTTTAAAAGTTATTTCGCATTAGCGTGTAAAAAACCATAATCACGTACACGTCTAAATCCTGTCGGCAGAACATGTTTTAAAACCAGGTATAAAAAGTCTTCTTCTTTTAGGGTTCGGTATGCGGGTTTCTTTGTGGTGCTGTCGGTATATCTAAAGGTCACATACCCTTTTCATTTTTAATGATGTTTTTTCTCATTGATGACACCGCGATAAAGATTACGGGATAAGTACTTTAATGCGGGTAAACCATTGTCCAAATTTTGCACGTTTGCCCCCCCCCCAATTGCTTGGGTAACTTAAAGGTGTCATGACATGATTTTCTTTAAACGCAGGTAAGAGCCGCGCCCTATATACTTTCGCTAATGCAAATCCATTAAACAGGTATTTCCCTTTAAGTTTTTTCCATTGTTTGCGGGTTTGATTAATGCCGCCTCCCGGTAATACTACGAGAATGTACAGATAGTAATCCAGGCGTCTGTTGTAGGTGTGAAGCACAGCGGTTAACCCCATATCACCATCGAGTGTATCCGGGCTAAGCCCGAAGCTTTTTAAGGTGCTCGTTACATTTTTAAAAAACAGTAAGTAAATTAATGTCTGATTTTTTCCATGTAAGTGCCCTTAATTGTGCGGTTAAAGTAAAGGTCACCATATAATAATCCACCGGCAGAACAAGCCGGCCTTGCCTTTAGTTACACCTGGTATCTGCACTTTATGCTGTAAGTATTTAATGTTAAGCTTCTAACAAGTATATAAACCAGACCAATAACAGTTCGCTTGAATAGCCCTGCTTAAAGTGTAATACTAATCAACACATTAAAAACTAGCCGTCCTCTGTTATTGGCACGGTTATAAGAGCGTTATGTGTGATAAAAAATGAATAAGGAGGAGGTAGACAATGCCACATATTATAATTGAGTACCCGGAACAGGCGATGAAAGATGTTGATATCCCTACGGTCTTAAAAACTGCACGTGATGCTGTTGTCGACAGTGGATTGTACAAGTTAAGTCAAATCAAAACCCGTGCGTATGCGTTTGGTGTGCATACCTATGCTGATGGCACTGATCCTTATATTCATATACAGGCAAGGATTTGTTCGGGGCGCGATGAAGAGAACCGAAATCGAATGAGTCAGGTCATTCTTTCAGGAGTAAAATCACTGGAGCTCCCTGTTTCGGTGATAACGGTTGAAGTGGTTGACATGGACCGAGCCTCTTATGCACGATAGGTTTCATCAGTCTGAATATCTATTAGTGAATAATACACAATGAACATCATACAAGTAAAAACACATAACAATTCATTTAGGATTGACCATTTTTACACGGCGCTTTGCTCTATGTAAAAATGGCAAGTTAATTCGAGCGTTAGGCATAAAAAAGGAAATCACTCAGTGGTAATAAATGGTTCTTGTTTTTGTGGCGAAATTAAGTACAAGATTAATGGTGCTTTATTCGATGCAATGTCATGTCATTGCTCAATGTGCAGAAAGGCATTTAGTTCACAGGCATCTGCATTTGCACGTATAAACCCAGATGACTTTTCATGGGTATCTGGTGAAAACTTACTATCCACATATAAATCAAAGACTGGAGCAGGGTTACAATTCTGTAGTCAATGTGGCTCAACTCTTTGTGGCACAAATAAAGGAAATATAATGGGTGTCACTCTAGGTTGTTTAGAAGGTGATCCTAAGATAGAAATAGGGAAGCATATATTTGTTGGATCAAAAGCTACTTGGGAAGTTATACCTGAAGGTGTAACTCAGTATGAAGAATGGCATCCAGAAAATGCCTAACAAATAAATTAAGTTCGTGTGCGAAAAACACGCACACTCGGACCGGGCAAAATGCGCCCGACCGCTTATTAGGTCGTCAGAGCAGCAGAAATTAAAAAACATGGAAGGAAAATATTTAAAAATTATTATTACCTTATTGTTCATATTTTTATTAATGTATGCAGGTATGTATTTACTCTTTGTTTTTCTGTCACCCATGCCTTACAAACTCATGGACTTTAATGATAATGGCTGGGTAGAATTAGAAGAAACATTTACAGCAATTGATATAGGTATAAGAAACATTGAAAGCAACAATAAAACATGTAAAGAATATTTTTATCTGAAAGATGGCGCACAAGCATATGTACATTGTAAATGAAATGCTAAAAAGCTCTATAAATCGTTCAAACCCAATTTGGCAATATAGGCACCAATAAAGGTCTCGATCGATTTAGCTTAAGAAGCAAAGAAAAAGTGCAAAGGCAATGGAAGCTGTTCTGTATGGTACATAAATTGAGAAGTTAATGAACTGCGGTACAATGGCTACATAGCCTCATAGAGATAGCGTAATTGGGCCTAAATATTTGAAAGCAATAAAACAGCTCTATAGTTAATATAAAAACAAAAATCATGTAACGCTTGAACGGAATTTATTAAAGCTAATGAAAATAACAAAATCGAGATACGAAAAACTTGTGTTTTTATCAAGTCTTTCTACGGCCTCGTTATGTGTTTTTGGAGTGTCTTTTTTAGGCAATTCGCAGACATTATGAATCCAATAGATAAATTACAATGTATGACTATCAGTCCGCCATGCTCCGGGGGAGGAGCCAGTATATCGCTTAAAAGCGCGACTAAAAGCAGCGGTGTTTTCATATCCTACACGAGTGGATACTTGTTCAATACCTAGTTTTGTGTCATTGAGTAACTTACATGCAAGATACATTCGCCACTTAGCAACGTAAACCATCGGTGTCACTCCCATGCTTTTTGTAAATCGTGCTGCAAATCGTGATGGTGACAGGGAAACACCTTCAGCTAATTGTTTTACTGACCAATCGTAAGCGGGTTGTAAATGAATTGTTGTAATTGTTCTGGCAATCGTTGGGTCTTTCAGTGCGTGCAGCCAGCTAGATTCTTCAGCGGGAATGTTTTCTATATATAAGCGGATAGTCTTGGCACACAGTAGCTCAAGGTAACGTTCAATCATATAGCCGTGTGCAAGCGATTGTTGATTGATTTCTGCTAATAGTAGGTTGACTATGCTCGCTGTACTGGAAATCGAATAATCCTTTCCCGGCGCTACGGAAATTTTCAACAAGGGCGGTAATGCCTCAAAAAGCGGATTTAGAAATGTGTCTTGCAACATGAATATTCCACATATTAAGGAGGTGGAATATGCGTAATTATCCTTGCCAGGTTTAAAAATATTTTCTCCGCCTTGCAATATCTTTTTGAAGGATAACGCAGGTTTGTTTGTCTCTTGATAAAGAGTATGCCCCACGCCTGAAAAACAGATCAGCATTTCACCTGCGTGTGCAATGTCTTTTTCTCCATTTTCCAGTTCAATTTCAATATAACCTCGTTGCACCAAATGAAAGGCGGCAATAAGAACGTTTTTTCTGCTATCCAGACTTTCAGCGAGCTCATCCCTGTTTGGTATTGATACGGCCCAGGGCTTTGAGTATTCCTCATTAAGTAATACGTTTCCCGCTATTTGCATCGATCTTAGCGTTTCACTAAAAACATCTGTATTTATATAATTAACAGTAGTATCAGCAATATATTTAGTTGTTTTAATCATATAAGCACCTAATTAAAGCGCGTATTCTATATTTTATCTTACGTTAACACAGGAGTTTCACTATGTCAGCAACATCCACAGTCTGGTTTATGGTTGGGTTAGATAGCCTTATGATTGTCTATACGCTTTGGGTACTTTCACGAAATTACAGTAGTAAAGTTCTTATAGGTGTTGGCGCGACGCTATTGGCCTGGCTTGCAGTATTGCATTTGGGACTTTCAACAAAGAGCATTTTTCCTGAGGATATTTCTGGCATCGTATTTCTCAGTCTGGTTTTCGTCGCTGTGGGAATAGTGGGTTTACTCTTATTGGCAATGCCATCCGTGAGAAAGTTAGTTTTTGGTTTAAGTCAGGAGCAGTTGTTATTAATGCAAGGAATTCGTGTCTTTTTTGGTGCAACACTTTTAATGCAGGCAAGCCTCGGTAGCATGCCACTAGTCTTTGGTATCGTTGATGGCTGGACACACATTTCTGCTGGCTTCTTTGGCTTAATTGCGGCCTTTTCGCTGGCCACTGGTAATAATGGAGTAAGAAGAGCCTGGTTTGCTAATATTTTCGGTTTGTCAGATATTTTAATCGTTGCAAGTACACTTTCGTTTGTTATCTTGTCGGATATTACGCCTCATGGCAGCATGATGTACGCAGTTTTTTTACCTGCACCACTTTGGCTTTGGTTCCATGTTGTGTCCATTTTGAAACTTATGCGTAGTGAGCAACAATCAACATACCAGGAGGCACGTGCATGATAAGAAAAAATGCTTGTCAGATCACAATTGTTTCTAATATTGGGGTAATATCGTAAAGTTATAACTCAGTTCTGTAGCGTAAGATAGTGATATGAGCGTTATAGGGCTGTTATGCTTTTCACATAAGTCGCTGAACTAGGACGTGTTTTTCAATGGCTGTAAGCTTAAACGTTATGCGTAAAATAATAAAATGAAAACTACTTACTACGTAGCATCAAGTCTAGACGGATACATAGCAAAAGCAGATGGGGATGTTTCCTGGTTGGAGGAACTTGATATTTCAATAGATGATACTGGATACAATGAATTCTATGCCACAGTTGACGCTCTTGTAATGGGGCGTAAAATATACGAAATGATTAAAGGCTTCGGGGAATGGCCTTACGGAGAAAAACCAGTTTGGGTGGGCTCAAGTAATAAAATAGAACCAATGGAAGGCTGTAACCTGCAAAAGGGAAGCGCTCCAGCAGAGGCTTATAAAACCGCCCAAAAAAATAACATTAAACATTTATGGCTAGTAGGTGGAGGAAGCCTGGTTTCATCATTTATTGAGAACAACTTATTAACTAATATGTATCTTTCTCTTATACCAATAGCGCTTGGCAGTGGAATTAAGTTATTTGGTAACCTGTCAGTACCTATAAAATTAAAAAATATAAGTGAAACAGTACATGAATCAGGTATGGTTCAACTGGAATACACAATTAAAGGTGCATAACGGCAACCAAGCTCGTACGTAAAAAAAACGTGTTTGGTCGCGGCAAAAAGCGCCGCGCCACTTATTTATAACGTAAGGGTTACAATAATATAATGAATTTACATTTAATAGCTGCTCTATGTGTAATAATTGCATTTGTTTTGTATGCTACCAGTGCCGCATTAGGAACGGCATTTGGCGTATTAGGTTTGGTTTTTGAGGTAATTGCATTGGCTTCAATTATTAAAGCCAATAAAAACAAAGAGCATAAAGAATAAAACGATATTCATAGTAACTAACAAATATATAATTTATGTTTACTGAAAATAAATTAGAAACCTGAGAATATCATCACCGATATAAAGGGCGCACAGCTAAAAACTGTCCGCGTATATTTTTGCCAGTTATGTAGGCGTTGAGGCTCTAGAAAAAACTCTGATGTAAAATTTTACAAAAAATCGTCTCTGAGAGATGCCTGAAACATTATTCACAATACGACACAGGTACAGAATTTAAAAAGCATACCTGTTTTGGAAGTTGATTATTATTCAATATATTGGCTGCAGATTTTTCTATTGTCTCGTTAGGTAAATTAAGCATTGACACTTCTTCATCAATGATCCAGTATTTAAACTATGAAAATACAAGCAGCCACCTTACAGCAAATTATTATCATCATTCGAAGAGAGTGGTGGGTTTGCTAGTGTCTGATTAGTATCTAAAACCCGCCCTAGAGGCGGGTTTTTTGTTTCTGCCTCCGGGGTTTTAACCAAAGCCCAAGGAGGCAATATGAACCATCAAGTAATAAAACAAGAAATACATGCAGCTGACCAAGCTATCAATAATAAAGACTTTAATGCAGTGGCAAAGTTTTACACCAATGAGGCTGCCTTAGTTGTAAGGCCTGGCCTCTTAGCCTATGGTCGTAGTGACATTAAAGAGGCGCATAAAAGAATATCTGAGTATTTCAATGGCAGCTTAGAAGTGTCACAAGGAGATATGGTTATAATCGAAGCAGGCAATACTGCTTTGGTTCTTGCCAAAACATTTGTAAAATCTCCTGGGAAACTTGATTCTGAATATTCAACAGAGCGTGATGCCATCTATGTATATGTCAAAGATGACAACGGAAAATGGCTATGTGCAATAGATAATTCATATGGCGTCGAGCTATTGCAAAAAAATCCCTAACATGCGGGTAAAGTGCGACGCGAAAAAGCGTCGCACGCCTTACCCAGGACGTTGGAGCTAACATGTAAAAATATTTATATCAATATTTATCACGGCGTTCATTTTTCCATGGTTTATGGGGCGGTTTACAAGAAATGAAGCGAAGACTTTGCTTTTTAAGATCACGTTCTAACTGGTAAACTCGATAGCCAGAGATAGTAAGATGTAATAAAAATGAAAACCCTGCTGTATGTTTCAAGTGGAATCTAGAGAATAACATTGGATATTCTATGGTTTTTCTATACACAGTATTTTGACGAGCTTTCGCCCTTAGCGACATATATATTTTCGGTGCAGCAATTAGCATTTAGTAGATCGGTCGATTATCTGAATGACCTTGTCTGCATAAACGGAGTTGAAACGAGTTGTGACTACGTCAAAGATCTGGGGGGTGGAGCAGTTAAATAGTTGTATAAGGAATGTAAATGACTTTATGCGATTGGTTAAAAGCAACTCAAACAAGCAACTCTGATGTCAAACACTATTAAAATTTAATTAATAATTCCATACACACCTGTCTCTTACCATGGCAGTTAACATTGTCAGATATAAAGCGGTACGTACAGCATAACGAATACCTTTTATTCGTTGTTTGCCTCTACCTGATAATGAGAAAGGCGTTTAAGTTTGCGTTTAATACCAGTAGGTGTATTGTCATCCTGCCAATAATGGCCCTTTTCATAAATATAAATATCCAGTGAGGCCTTACTCAGGTCGACACCTACTTTGACCACTGATTTACTCAATTTAAGGTTTGTCATTAGGGCCCATCCTTGCTAAATTCTAGCTTTAATCTCATTCGGCTGTTCGAGTTAATAAATCGGGTCGATTTAGCGTCTCTGCTTGTTAACGATCTTTAAGATCAATAAATCATCGGGCTACTAAATCCGTAACTTGATGTGACAAGTTACGGGCTTAATTTTAATTTCTTCCTTAGGGAATTAAACCATACAATAAATCAACCTGAATATTTTATGTTGCGGCCTAAAGCGTGGTCCGCGAGAAAATCTCAGATTAATAAAGCGTTATGCGCAATAAAGAAAAAGATAAAATTTTATGCCAATAGCTAATTGCATTATCACATCAGAATGTCAAAATAATTTAGATGGCTCAAGTAATCTAATTGAACTCTGGGCAAATGAATCAAAAACTTCATCAGAGCACATGACAATTAATGTCATTACAAGCACTGAGCAATTGGGTAATAAATACGCAATAATGGTAACCTTGTTAATACCATCAATCTGGTCAAAACCTGAAATTACATTGCTTCAACTAGGTTTAGCTAAAGCGCTTACATTGCATTATAATGTTTCCATAGAAGATGTTTTTATCTCAACCAATATTGTAAAGTCATCCATGGTTGTAGAGTCAGGTAAAGAAGTAAAGTGGTAGCTGTAAATATGTATAAATAATCGTTTAAATTTCTGTGCTTAAAATGCACGGCACGAATTAGAAAAAATATTACATGGGCAGCCACCGTAGCAATATGAAAAACAAAAACTAATAAATAGCTTATAAATTGGCATTGCCGACATAAGTAATGTAGTGCCCTCTTTTATATTTACAAGGAGATAAAGTATATGTATGAAGTTATAGAAACAACTTCCTATAAATTCGAAGAAAAAATTAACGGAAGTAAACGCGATAAGCCCGTCGAAATTGTCATTGAGACAATGGGGTGGTTTTTTGCACGCATCCCTGTATTCGAACGCCCTGTCTTTGTAGAAGGTGTCATTGAAGTAACAGGGGTTGATGTGCACCCAAAAACACCTGATCCGATCAGCCAGTTTTCTGTTTCAGCATCTGTTAAAAGTCGAAATTTTATGAAAGGTAATGTAAGAAATTCAGGGCGTCCAGATATGTATAAGGATTACATTATGGCATTGGAGCTAGGCGGACCCGATGTTCCATTTAATATTATTCCCCTATGGGCGAATTTTCAAAACAATGCAAACTGGATAAAATTTGAAGCCAATGCAAAGACCCTTGCAATGAATAGTCAGGAAGAACTGGTATTCCAGGCATCTGCCGTTTATCTTGATTCTGAAGCTGCATTCGAAAGAGCCTCTATACCTGTCGGTATCTATGTTGATATCATAGAAGGAGATACTGTGGTGGATTCATTTAGATTTGAACAAAGACCATCCGCTGATCTATCTTCAGGTGAAGGTAATGAAATGACGGCACATGAGAAACTACTGGAAAGTAAGTCAATGAATAAACCCCAAAAGCCATCAGCCATTCTTCAAGGCGGGATCTTTAAACAAAAGTTAACTCAAAAAGTTCAGGATCGAAGAGTGAAGCTAGGCTTACTTAAATTGAGGACTCTTAATCAAAAGAAACCGCCTGTGGTAAAAGATAAATAATTTAATTCCTAACGTTCAATTCTAGATTAGATTCAGAAGAATGATAAGTGCAGCATATGAGATTAAAAGCCGAAGTGTTTCTGTTGAAGATAAGAATATAAAGTCGAAATTAAGCTGAATATTGTTCGGCAGTGAATCAAAACCCAAATTTGGCGTGAATGATTCGATCGTTATGTTGACAGGTGCTCTACGAAAAGCAGATGCCTCACTACCATCGCATAAGAGTAAATAAATGAAGTTCACAGATTATACTTCAGATCATTCTCAAGAAGTTATCAGGCTTTTTACTGATGTGTTTTCTGATTCAGAAGGTCAAAAAGAAGGACGGGTTATTGGTCAACTTGTAACGGAGTTAATAGATACGACTGATTCAAATGACTTATTAGGTTATATCATTATCTCGGGTGGTACAGTTGTAGGTTGTATATTCTTTAGTCGCATGACGCTTGCAAGTGATAAGGTTGCATTTGTGCTTTCTCCAGTAGCAGTAGCTAGCCAGCATCAGGGTAAGGGGATAGGTCAACAGTTGATTAATTACGGTATTCAACAACTTAAATCCCATGGTGTCGAATTGGTCTTTACTTATGGCGATCCAAACTTTTATTCAAAAGCGGGTTTTGTAAAAATTTCTGAAGACGTCATACAGGCACCAAAGACGTTAACTTACCCGGAAGGCTGGCTCGCTCAGTCACTAAATAATGAGAGTATTAAAGCAGAGGTTGAAGCAACCAAATGCGTTAGTGCGCTAAATAAACAAGTGTACTGGTAATATATAAAACATGCCTGCAAATCATAAAATAGATACCAAAACCAAACTTCTTATTACAACATGGGAAGGTGAAGCGCGTGATATTGATTTTATTCAGGCAATTAAAAAATACCAGAAAGACATTCAAAATCACCCGGATTATATAGCTTACAATGAAGTCGTTGATTTTTCTAAGGTGACTGGAATTAAGCTGACTACTGAAGGGATAAAAAGTATTGGTCTAATTGCATCAAGCACGGATCAAAATGAAGTTAATAGAAAACTGGCTTTCATTGTCAGTTCTAATTTGGCATTTGGTCTTGCGAGAATGTATGAAGCTTATAGGGGGTTTTCAAAAAAATCTCATAAAGAAATACGAATATTTAAAAATGAAAAAGATGCATTTGAATGGGTCAAAAATAATACATAACTAGACACTCCAGTCGACCTGCACTTAACCCTGTTTAATTGACGCCCCTAAAAACTATAGCTAGTTAAGGGGGCTGCAATGAATTATATTAGTTTTTACAATTATAAACGGCTACAGACGCGTACTGGTTTTTACGCCCTCTCAGATAACCAAGCTTGCAGTGTAAATGGGGGTCATTTAAACTGGACAAATATCAAACCTTTTGATGATAACGGGGAAATTATGAATAAAAATCTTAAATAAATACTGCTTGTATTATTTTCAATCGCTTTTACAGGCTGCTCTAGCATACAGGTCAGTCAGGATTTTGAGCAGGGGTTTGACCATTCCGGGTTAAAAACGTTTGCATGGTTGCCAAATGATAATAATGAATGGGGCCTTACTAATAATGACCTGGTTGATCGACGAATTCGCAGTGCGATCACAGATACCTTGAAAGCCAAACAGTTCACCATGAAAAAAGTGAATACGGCGGACTTTCTCATTAGCTATAACGTAGTCGTTGAGCAGAGAGTCACGCGTACCAATATCAGCGGCAGTGTATCAATGGGCCGCTCAACACGTGGCCGCACGGGTAGCATCGGTATGAGTACAGGCTCGCAGATACGCACCTATGAACGGGGCACGATGCTGATTGACATTCATGATGTAGCCAGCGATAAACTGGTCTGGCGTGGGGTCAGTGCCCAGGCTTTACCGGACCTGTCCGATCCGGAACGGTTAACGACACGGATCAATGAAACGGTCGAAGCGATACTCAAACAGTTCCCGCCCAAATAGGGTTATCACTGTACTTTATTAAGCGTCGTTTTTATGTCTCAGGAAACAAAAGAGAAAATTGGTTTTGGTCTGATCATCATCACCGCCCTGATTGTGCTCGGGGGGGTAATCAGTCTTAATCCGATGGCACAGGATGTGACCTATCACTCCTTTGCCGATATCAGGACGATCTGGTCCATCCCGAACTTCTGGAATGTTGTATCGAATATACCGTTCATTATTGTTGGCTTTATCGGTGTAAACAGTTTTAAACAACAGGGCAAACTGAAGGTATTAAGCGAGTTAAACACCGCGTATATACTGCTCTTTTTTGGCACCTTCCTCGTTGGTTTTGGCTCCAGTTATTATCATCTGGCACCTGACAACCAGACCCTGGTCTGGGATCGCTTACCAATGACGATTGCCTTTATGTCACTGTTCTCAATTATCATCAGCGAGTTTATCAGTGTGCGTTCCGGAAGGGCCCTGCTACTGCCGTTGATACTGGCCGGCACCTGCTCTGTAATCTACTGGCATTTTAGCGAGATGAGTTTGAAGGGCGATTTGCGATTTTATGCACTGGTTCAGTTCTATCCTATGTTGACCATACCGGTCATGCTCCTGTGCTTTCGCTCAAGATGCACCCATGTGCAGGCTTACTGGTGGCTACTGCTAACCTACCTCATCGCCAAACTGTTTGAACATTTTGATGCTGAAATTTACACCATATTAGGGTTTATCAGTGGGCATTCACTCAAGCACATTATTGCGGCACTGGGTATTTTTGTTCTGCTTCATTTTTACCAGCAACGTAACTGTAATGATGCATGATTCAAGTAAATCTATGCTGATCATCACTGCATTCGCCCAGCTTATCTCTAACCGTTTTTACGCATAATATATCGGCTTCAGTATCAACATGGATGATATAAATATTTGCGCCCGAGGCGATACTTTACGAGGTGAGATTGGCTCGCGCATCCATGACTGTCGGATACACGAATATTTACTTTTAATGACACGAATAGTAAAAAGCGTGTCAAATGTCAGGGACTATAACTATGACCACTGAAGCAGTCATTGTATTTTCGATAATCGCCGTTGCCGCAATACTCATGGCCAGTAATCGAATGCGCTTCGACATAATTGCGCTACTGGTTGTAACGACACTCATGCTAAGTGGTGTACTAACTGTTGGAGAAGCATTAGCCGGCTTTGGCAGTTCGGTGGTTGTGCTGGTCGCAGGCCTGTTAGTTATAGGCGAGATGCTGGCACGCACAGGTGTAGCCACTGCCGTCGGCGACTGGATACTGAAAAAAGGTGGCAGTAATGAGACACGCCTTCTGATCCTTATCATGGTGGGAGCAGCCTTGCTCGGCGCAGTGATGAGTTCTACCGCAATCGTCGCTATCTTCATACCGATCGTGTTACGAATTGCAGCAGAAACAAACCTGAATGCATCACGCATGTTGATGCCTATGTCCTATGCTGCACTTATCAGCGGTATGCTGACCCTGATTGCAACCACACCCAATATCGTTGTGCATGAAGAACTGAAAGCGTCGGGATTCAGTGGTTTCGGTTTCTTCAGTTTTGCACCGGTCGGCTTTGCCGTGCTGGTAGTTTCCGTCATGTATATACTGCTGATCGGACGGCATGTACTGTCCCGTGATGCCGGTAAATCGGGCGGTGATAAGCGCGGACGCTCCATCGATGACCTGTGGCAGGACTTTAGCCTGGGCGAAGATTACAGCAACCTGCGTATCGAAGCCCGTTCGCCACTTGTGGGTAAAACCATTGCCGATTCACTTATGGAAAGCCAGTACCGGGCGAGGATCATCGGCGTATTACGCCAGTTGTCCAGCGGTGAAGAACGTCTTTGTGCACCGGCCCCGGACACCGAATTGAAAGTCGGTGACAGCCTGCTCGTGGTGGGTAAACCTGCAGACTTTGAGCGGCTCTTGTCAGAGCAGTCTTTAACATTACTGACACCCGCAGCACGCGACCGACAGCGTTGGTTATGGGAGCTGGGTGCGGCTACCATACTGATCCACCCCGAATCAGAACTGATCGACAAATCGCTTCGCGATGCAGAGTTTCGTTCTAACGATGACGTACACGTATTTGGCCTGCGCCGGGCCAAGGAGTCGGTTGCTGATTTCAAAGACATAAAGTTGCGCTCTGCAGACAGCCTTTTCGTCGTTGGTACCTGGCCTAAGATTCACCAGTTGCAGCAACAAACACATGATTTTATCGTGACTGAATTGCCAAGTGAACACGAAGACATCGTACCCTCCTATCGCCGCATGCCGATAGCACTCGCCATCCTTAGTGCCATGGTTCTGGTGACGTTATTTGACGTCATACCCCTGGTGCCCGCCGTAATACTTGCTTCTCTCGCGGCTATTTTTACGCGCTGCCTGACCATGGAAGATGCTTATCGCGCCATTCACTGGAGCAGCCTGGTGCTGGTTGCCGGCATGCTGCCACTGGCGGATGCACTGGATAAGACCGGCGGTACCCAGATAATCGTCGACGCATTGATGTCTACCGCCGGGGAGTCCGGGCCGTACATGATGTTGACACTGATCTTTTTTCTCACGGCCGGTCTTGGGCGGTCATCATTTCGCATTCACACGGCGACCACTTCGGTGGGATCAGGGGCGTAGTCGATCCCAAACGCCTGGCAGCAGGCAAGACCGAAATCATCGTTCCCCGTGACTTCGAGCAGCACACGATTTCCGAGAACGTCTATGCCGGCAACGCCATGAACCGCCGCCTGTTCTACCAGTATGGTGTGCTGCTGCCGGCCAGTCCTTATGGGCACGCCGGTCAGGGTCTCGCACAAAACGTCTCGGCTGGCCGCATGGGCCTTCTGCCCGAGACGCGCGTCGTTGAAGACGACATCGAGGAGTTCGACGTCGACGGCATTCGCATGATCTTCCAGAATACGCCGCGCACCGAAGCACCCTCGGAGATGAACACCTACCTGCCTGATATGAAGGCACTGTGGATGGCGGAGAACGTAAGTAACGTAATTCACAACATCTACACGCTACGTGGTGCCCAGGTGCGTGATGCACTGGCCTGGTCGAAATACATCAGCCGGGCCTACCACCTGTTCGGTCAGGAAGCTGACGTCATGTTCGGCTCGCACAGCTGGCCGCGCTGGGGCAGCGAATGTATTCAGGAAGTACTGCGTGGGCAACGCGACCAGTATGCACACCTGAACAACCAGGTACTGCACCTGGCGAACCAGGGTGTCACGATCAACCAGATCCACAATGTCTACCAGCAACCCGACAACCTGAAGCAGGAATGGTTTACACGTGGTTATCACGGCTCGATGGAGCACAACAGCCGTGGCGTCTGGATGCGCTATCTGGGCTTCTGGGATGCGAACCCGACAATGCTGATCCCATTGTCACCGGAAGATTCGGCGCCGCTGTATGTCGATATGATGGGTGGTTCGAAAAAGATTATAAAACGCGGCAAGAAACTCTTTAACGACGGCAAGTATCGCCATGCTCAGGAAATCCTGACCAAGCTGGTTTGGACAGAGTCCGACAACAAGCCTGCGCGAGCATTGCTGGCTGACGTCTGGGAGCAGATCGGTTATCAGCAGGAGAACCCTGGCCTGCGTAACAGTTTCCTTGCTGGCGCTTATGAACTGCGTAACGGCATCCCAACAGGCAGCTCGGCCAATTCCCTGGGGCCGGATATGATTGCAGCAATGTCCACGGAACTGTTCCTCAACTTCATCGGCATTCGCATGGATAGCCGCAAGGCGGAAGGTCTGAACTTCAGCATCAACCTGATCACGCCGGACAACGGCGAGAAGTTTGCGATTGATCGTCCAATGCAACGCTGACCAACGTCGAGGGTTTCCTTCACGACGATCCGAATCTGTCTATCACGATTAATCGTACCGATCTGGAGAACATCATGATTGGCAAAAAGTCCTTCGCGGCGTCAGTTAAAGAGGGCATCGCCAAAACCAAAGGCGACGCCAGCATTCTGCAGAAGCTGGGAGCAACACTGGTGAACTTCGACCTCGGCTTTGAGATTGTGCCAAACTCGTCTAGAGGGGCTCAACAAGACCTGAAACTCAATCCTTACGAGGTTAACGACGAATCGATCCAGGTGCGCGGCGAATAAGGTAAAGATGCTAAGACCTGAAACTGCTTCAGCAACATCGATCGTGGCGGTTGTGATTGCCACGATCGTATTAAGCTACTCATCAAGCCCACATTGCTGTGTGCTTGAGCCCAGTGTCAGTGGCGGTTTCACTATTAGCTACCCCCGGCTCGGTCTGTTTGCCTATTCAGGTAACGACACTACAGCCATCCTAAAAACATTTGAAACCAGCCTGCAAATAAAAAACGTGATCGGGTGAATTGCATGTTTTTATTAACCCAGATCAAAGGCAATATCCGCCTGCTGTTACTGACGGCAGCGCTACTGATATCACCTGCCGCAATCGCGACAGATAGCTCAGATGCTTTCATGGAACAGTGGCAATTAAACAAGGCGTGGAAAGGCGATTTCGATGGCATGGTTAAGCGCCGTAAAATCCGTGTTTTGGTTGTGGACAATCCGTTACTGTTTTTTTTCGACAAGGCACAAATCAGGGGTGTGTCATACGATGGGTTTCTCGCGTTCGAAAAATTTATCAACAAGAAGCTGAAAACCGGTACACGAAAGATCAAGGTCGTCTATCTGCCCGTGCCCCGGGATAAACTCCTGCCGTGGCTGATAGAAGGTCGCGGTGACATTGCGGCGGCCAATCTTTCGATCACCAAAGCACGAAAAAAATCGGTCGATTTTAGTCGACCTGTTTATAAGAATGTCAGTGAGATTCTTATCACCGGACCCGGTGTGCCAGCGGTTAATAAACTTGAAGAACTCTCTGGTAAAGACGTTTATTTGCGTCCCTCAAGTAGCTACTACGATCATCTCATCAGGTTAAACCGGTCATTCGAAAAAAAAGGCTTAACACCGGTTAAGATCATCGAAGTCAGTGAATATCTGGAAGATGCGGACCTGCTGGAAATGATGAACAACGGCCTGATCTCGATGACATTTGTCGACGACCACAAGGCAAAATTATGGGCGCAGATTTTCAACAGGATCAAGCTGCATCCGCAGGTCACTATTAACAGCGGTGGTAATATCGGCTGGGCCCTGCGCAAGAACAGCCCAAAACTGAAGAGCATCGTCGACACGTTCGTCAGAAAACACCAGAAGGGCACCAGGCTGGGCAATATTCTGTTCAAACGTTACATGGTGAATAATAAGTGGGCGAGGAATTCGCTCAGCCCAGTTGAGCAGAAAAAGTTTCAGGCGTTATCGAGCCTGTTTGAAAAATATTCCGCGCAGTATGATTTCGACTACCTGATGATGGCTGCGCTGGCTTACCAGGAATCCCAGCTCGACCACAGCAGCAGAAGCCATGTCGGTGCAGTCGGCATCATGCAGATACTGCCGAGTACCGCGGCTGACAAGAATGTCGGCATTCCTGACAGGCTGTGTAAAAACTAAACGTCATTTTTGGAAGTGGTAAATGAAGATCGTTATCATCTTATAACTTGCTTGAAGTGGGTGTTGTTTCACTATTTAGGTTTAAAAGTATTCGTATTTAGGTTTAAAAGTATTCGTATTTAGGGATGGACTCCCACTGACTTAAAATATTTAACGTTTTTACACAGCTTGCTGATATTGAAGACCTGGAGAATAATATTCACGCTGGCATCAAATACCTGCGCTTTGTGCAGGACCGTTACTTCAGTGACCCAGCTATCGATCCCTTAAACCAGACGCTTTTTGCCTTTGCCGCCTATAATCCCGGGCCAGCGAAAGTACGGCGCTTGCGTAACGAGACCAGGAAAATGGGGCTGGATCCTAATGTCTGGTTCGGCAACGTCGAAGTCGTTGCCGCAAAAAGAATCGGCCGTGAAACCGTTCAATATGTGAGTAATATTTATAAATACTATATCGCTTATCGCCTGACCCGAGATAAGCGACTCGTCAAAAAAAGCCAGTAAATTAGAGCCAGTAAATTAGAACCAGTAGACCCGCGCAGTGACTCACAGCAACGGTGATGCAAGACGGGCAATATTGGCAGCGACGCGAACATACAGCGGCATATCGTTAAAATGTTCACATCCTACCGGGTCGCTATTATCAAGATCATCAATCAGCATTGCCTCTACCTGTTTAATAAAAACATCATCGGCCACTAAGGCTGTCGCCTCGAAGTTTAGGTAGAGTGACCGGTTATCCAGGTTGACGGTACCGACACCCGCAACTGTATCGTCTACCAGTATCACTTTCTGGTGCATGAACTGCTCACGATAACGAAACAGTCTTACACCATTCTTTAACATATCATCATAGTATGTATAGGAAGCCAGTGTGACCATCAGCTGGTCTGGCTTACCCGGCAATATTATCCTGACATCCACCCCTCTTAAGGCGGCCGCCTGTAACGCTCGTAGCATGGCATCATCAGGCACGAAGTAGGGGCTGGTAATCCACAGGCGTAAGCGCGCACTACTGACAAGGCTAGAGAACAGGATGCTGCAACTAGCGGTTTCATCCGCCGGGCCTGTATTCACGATGGCAACGCTCTGGTTAGATGTTTCAGCCGCTATGATTTCAGTATTGATCGGGACTATCTGCGCGGTAGCCCAGTACCAGTCCTTAATAAAAGAAAACTGGATATGCTGTACCGCGGTGCCCTCTATCCTGATATGTGTATCCCGGTATTTCAGGTATTCGTCGCCCAGATTATTGCCGCCAATAAAACCGCTCTTGCCATCAACGATCAGCAGTTTGCGATGATTACGAAAATTGATCTGGAAACGGTTGCTTCGTCCTTTTGTGGTTTTAAAACCGGAAACCTCGATAGCGTTATCACGCATCACATCAAGGTATGTATCGGGTAATTTTATACAGCCGATCTCGTCGTACAAAAAGTACACTCGCACACCACTGTGCGCTTTGGCGATGAGAGCATCACGAAAACGCCGGCCGGTGACATCATCACGTACGATATAAAATTGCACCAGCACATAAGATTCAGCTGACTCTATGGCGCTAATCATCGAATCGTAGGTTGCCATGCCGTCCACCAGCAGGTCAACATGATTAGCGCGTAAAAAAGGAATATGGGTAAGCTTGTGAGTAAGGCGCTCGATAACCTCGAGCCCAGTGCGCGAGTCAGCCGCCATCAGGTTCATCTGATTTGCCCAGCTGCGCACGCGATCACCAAAGCTGGCTTCTGCTTCACGTAAAGCCTCTGTATAACCAAGAAATCGTGTGCGACCAAAGATCACATATATGGGAACAGTGATAACAGGAAATGTAATGAGTGCGATAAACCAGGCCGTAGCTCCCTGCGATGACCGGGGCTGCATCACTGCATGAATTGCAGACAGGACACCGATAATTTCGGCAGTAATCAGCACGAAGCCAAGTATGGTCAAACCCTGAAAATCTAGCATTCTGTTATCGCTGGCCTTTAGTTTAGAGTGATTCGCGTGATCCAATGTTAGCATGGCAAGTAAGCGGCAAAACTTCTTTTAAGTAACCACTAACTAAGCAAACCAATATCAATAGAGAAATGAATCATATGGTTAATTATGATAAATTAATCGCTTGTCTCATATGGAACGACTATTAATGATTAAGCTTAAAGTCCCGCACCAAATACATCAGCGTTATCGTACTTCTGCTTTTAGTCATTGTCGGCATGTGGTTTTACCAGGCCCTTTATGGTGTTACCGGTGAAGCATTAAAACGTGCGGAAAATTTCCTGTTTACCCGTATGACGGTTTCGAGACTCAGCGATCAGGATAACAGTCGTTACTTCTTTGTCAGCAACCGCAAGAAAATGAATGAAGAAGATGAGGATCTGGAAAATCGTTTCGGCAGCGAACGCAGCGAAATGCTTAACTTTGGTTTATTCGATATTGCGATACAACCCAGCGTTGGGCTCGGTATGTTCATTAATCCGAGTGAGTGGTTCCAGACCGAAGAGGTCGTAGTGAAGAACATGGAGGTATTGCAGCAGGAAACGTTCGTTAGAAAATTGCGCGAGCAGGTGGATGCTTCCCCGAGACGCTCCCTGTTAATTGTGATTCATGGTTTCAGGGAAAGGTTTCCCTCAGCCCTGAGAAAAACTGCTTTTGTCGGGCACATCCTCGACATCAATTCACCGGTCATGGTTTTCGACTGGCCCGGTAACCAGGGCTCTTCTTTGCGCGGATATCACAATGCACGTAATATCGCTACCGAATCCGGTGCCGAACTGGCAAGAACCATTGAACTAATAACCCGTGATGTCAAACCGGATAAGCTCTGGATAGTCGCAAACAGTATGGGTGGGCAGGTGGTAGCGCATGCATTTAGCAAGCTATACCAGAACCCGGAATTTGCCGATGCTGAGATTGAGATTGAAGATGTTGTACTGACCGCACCCGACGTCAGCCATAATGAATTCGATAAGCAGTTTAAGCGTGAGATCGCCAGCTTGACAAAAAACCTCACCGTCTATGCCTCTTCCAATGACCGCGCACTGGTGATGAGCCGTTTGGTTAACCTCGGCGAAAGCCGCCGTGGTGAGAGTGCACTTAGTACAGACATGCTGGACGAAGCGGCAAGCATTGCGGAACTTATTGATCCGGACAGTGAGCTGGTGACACTGGTTGATGTGACGCCGGTAAATCGTACGCGCAACTTCCATAATTTCAGCTTGGAAACACCGGAGTTTTTTGATGATCTGTTCCTGCGCCTGACCAATGAAAAGACGCCACATGCACGCTCGTTGTATCGGTTGCAAACACCGCAAGGTGCAAACTACTGGGTGCTTACCCCTGGTAGATAGTGATGGGCCGATAAACCTGGGTCGATAATTCCAGGCCGATAAATTCGGCGACAATCCTGAACAACAAATGACAGAATGAATAAAATAATGACAAAGATAATAATCAGGAAATCTTTTTTAAACGTAGTATTTTTTGCAGCCTGCACGATGGTCCTGCAAGGCTGCACTAGCACACAACTGAAACCATGACATACAGACGAACTGAGCGAAGAATTCAGCGAAGAAAAAGCAGACCAGATAAAAACTTTCGATGACTATCTGGCATTGGAAGATCGGCTATATAAAGAGCTGGACGAAAAGGTCTACGCACAAAGTGAAACCGGTCCAGAATACAAACTCGATCGCTATAGTTCCGGCAGCAGTGCTGACCCACGCAAGCTGAAAAAAAACTGGAATCGCAGCTTTGAACTGACCACTGAACAACCCCGTGGCGGAGTCCTGCTGCTGCACGGTATGTCCGACTCGCCCTATGCGCTGAGAACACTCGGCAAAGCGCTGCATAATAAAGGTTACTGGGTAGTCGTCTTGCGTATGCCCGGACATGGCACCGCGCCGTCGGGCCTGCGCTATATCAGTCGTCATGACATGGCTGCAGCCGTGCGTATTGGCATGACACATCTCAATAAGAAAGTGGCGGGCAAACCCGTGCATATGGTCGGTTACTCGACCGGTGCCCCGCTCTCCGTGGAATTTGCGCTCGATGCACTTGAAGGCAAGAGCGCACCGGTGCCAGCAAGCCTGATACTGGTTTCGCCGGCGATCGGTATTCATGCTGCTGCCGGCATGGCCAGTTTTAAGGACAGCCTGTCCAGCCTGCCCGGCCTTGATGAATGGTCTTTTTTACAGATACAGCCCGAGTTTGATCCCTATAAATACAATTCTTTCGCGACCAATGCCGCCGACGTTGTGCGCACACTAACCCGCTCGGTCGCCAGTCGGCTTGCCAAACGGGCAGCTGCCAAACCGCAGGTGATACTTCCACCGACCATTGTTTTTAAATCGACGGTCGACGCAACGGTTACCACGAATGCGGTTGTTGATAACCTGCTCATTCGGCTACAACCAGATCGCCATGAACTGGTATTGTTCGATATCAACCGCTATGCCGTTGTGGGATCAAGGATGTTGATTGATGACCCTGCTCCCCTGACTGACAGGGTAATGGCTGCTGACGATCTACCGTTTGCCGTCACCCAGGTCACCAATGAAAATGCGCAGTCGACCAAGGTCATCAGCAAGTACAAAAAACCTTTCTCACTCAACGCGTCGAGTAAACTTGAGCACGGCGTATCATGGCCACCGGGTGTGATATCGCTTTCCCACGTCGCGCTGCCTATCGCACCGGATGATCCATTGTATGGCCAACGCGCGCCGGGTAATGACGATTTCATCTTCCTCGGCCAGATGGCAATACAGGGAGAGCGTGGCCTGATACAAGTGCCAACTGACTGGATGCTTCGCCTCAGGTACAACCCTTTTTATGACTACCTCGAAAGGCGCATGATCAAATGGGTTATCCAAAGCAATGAAATGGAAAGATAAATTAACATTAGTAACAGGTGTTGTGAGGTTACTAACCTGCTGAGCAGGGACTGAATTTTTAATTGTTTTGCCAGGAATTATTTTTTCTATAAAATTGCAAGCTTTTTTAAGTAACTTAGGGTTGAGTTGTTTAATATAACCTCTTTAGCTAACAGAGAATAATATGGAAATAGACACACATTGGCCTATCGTTAAAAAGCTGTTTAAAAAAGCATTTTCATCCTCGTTTCATTATTCTATCGCTTCAATTGATTTAAATGGAAAACCACATGTTACACCTATTGGATCGTTAATATTGGGTGAGCCTGGTCATGCTATTTACTTTGAAGAGTTCACAAGTCAATTACCAGAGAATTTAAAAAATAATAAATTCATAAGTATTCTGGCTGTAGATAGTAGCAAATGGTTTTGGCTTAAATCACTCATAAAAGGTAAATTTACTGAACCGCCTGCGCTTCGTCTAAATGGTGAGGCGGGTATTCTAAGAGAAGCAACACGAATTGAAATAAATCTTTGGCATAAAAGAGTTAAATCTGTTGCTTTTACGAAAGGCCACAAAATAATGTGGCAACGAATGGGTAAGGTTAGAGAAATTGAGTTTACATCAATCGAGCCCGTACATATTGGCTCAATGACGTCAAAAAGCTAAGTAAATTAAACTAACTAAAAAAGTTTAAGTGTGCTAGAAATGGTAAGTATATTAGATTAATAAATGCACACTGAAAATAAAAACAATTATGACAAGCCTTTATAAGGGGGCAGGAAAAAAGCTTAGATAGAATTTTGTTTTTTGTTATTATGGGTGCCAGTTTTATTAAATTAAGTCATGATTAAACATACGTCTAAACATAAAAAGGAACACAAATATGTATACTCTTAGCCATGCGGGAGAAGCCATTGGTATTACCAAGCTAGAAAGAGGTGACCCTACAACACACGCAGTATCTGGTGAATTCATGAATATGGGTGGATCTAAAGCGCTAGCCGCCTGGATTAAAAGTATCGGTGGTGAGGAGGATGACGGGGTTGTATTTATTGCCTTAAATGAGGATTTCACCTTGCTTGATGAGGAAGGCAAACCCATTAAATTTTTAGAAGGTAACCTGATTTCGGTACCTGAAGAAGATGAAGTCTTTATTGATATTACCTGTTTAAACGAAGAGGAATACAAAACTAACTTCGCTGAGCACGTATCTGCGATGGACAATAATAGCTAAGGTGCTGTCTCAGTATTCTGGGCGATCCATTGATTAACATTGAATCCACGGTCACGATCAAGACTACGATTCAGGATTAAATCAGAGAAAATAGATTGAGAATTACCTGTCTGTTTCTGCTGGGCAAAGAAACTCAATCAATCTCTTTACCTGCTGAGTACAGCAGCCGCTTCCCATTGTGGCGTAGGTCTGTTTTTTTATTTCTTCCACTGTAGTGGCGCCATTTATGATGGCATTGATAATATCAATTTTAAGGACTTCATTGCAGGTGCATAAATTTCGGTGCAGATTCTTCTTAAGAATAGCGGGAAGTTTATCCACTGGATTTGAGGCAGGATCAGCTTTCAAAGTACAGGTACTCTTTTATCGGGCATTATAAATTTAGAATAGTGAATCATTTGATTTAACAGAGCACGAAATATTCAGCGATGCTTTTCGTTAGGTAATGTTTTTAACAATATGTTTGCTATACCCTCGATAGAATTATTTTCATCAAGCAAAAAAATTGGCAGATTAGTCAATTGTGATAACTCTGAATTATTGTCAATAATGTCGGTGTTGCTTATCTGGTTTAACACGATGGCTTTAACCGTTAATTTTTTTTGTTCAATTGCCTTAAGGCAGAGCAGTACCTGATTAATTGTGCCCACTCTATTCTCACTCACCAGCAAAACGGGTAAGTTAAGTGCTTTCGCCAGATCTGCGTTTAAAGCATTTTTACAAATTGGAGAATAAAAGCCGCCCGCACCTTCCACCAGTATAAAGTCACTTTCTTTCACCTGCGTTGTACACGCCTGTGTTAGCTGTTCAATTGTAATAGTTTGATTATTAAGTTGTGCGGCGCGTGCGGGTGAAATGGCCTGTTGAAAACGGTGAGGGCAAATGATGTCGAGGGGCTCTTCTGACTGGCAGGCTTTTTGTAATTTGAGCGCATCATCGGGAATGAGTTCGCTGTTGATTAACTGGCAGCCGGACTCTATCGGTTTTCTGGGCTTAACTTTGGCACCCTGTTGTATTAATGTTTCGGCAATTTTGCACGCGGCGTAGGTTTTTCCTACGTTAGTGTCAGTGCCGGTTATGAAGAGGCCATTCATATTTAATTGTCTGTCATTCGTCGTAAGTTAATTATTTATGGTTGTTGCAGCATTAAAAAACTTACGATACCTGAATTATGACGCTGTTAATCTTTGCAGTGCTTCTTTGTATTTTTCTGCAGTTTTGTCAACTATTTCCTGGGGCAGTTCGGGGCCTGGCGGGGTTTTATCCCAGTCCAGTGTTTCTAAATAGTCCCGTACAAATTGTTTGTCAAAACTCAGCGGGCTGCTGCCAGGCTGGTATTGATCGGCGGGCCAGAAGCGCGATGAATCTGGTGTGAGTACTTCATCAATTAAAACTAGCTGGTTTTTTTTATCTACGCCAAATTCAAATTTTGTATCGGCAATAATGATGCCGCGTTGTAATGCATATTCGGCGGCGGCTTTATAAAGTTGCAGACTTACATCCTTAACCTGCTTTGCCAAATCGGCACCGAGTAATTTTTCAGTTGCGGCGAAATCAATATTTTCATCGTGTGCGCCTACGTCGGCTTTGCTCGACGGAGTGTAAATGGGCTCGGGTAATTTGTCGGCCATCTGTAAACCCGTGGGTAAATTAATGCCACAGATCGCACCGGTTTTTTGATAGTCTTTCCAGCCCGAGCCAATAATATATCCGCGAACTATTGCTTCAACCGGCAAAGCTTTTAATTTTTTTACCACCATGGCATGTTTGCCAACCGCTTTACGTTCCTGTTCATCGCTGATGATATCGTCAATGGAAATGTCTGCCAGATGATTGGGAATAATGTGTTCAAGTCTTTTTAACCAGAAGCGAGTGACATCATTCAAAATAGTGCCCTTATCCGGGATGGGGGTGGGCATAATGACATCAAAAGCCGATATGCGATCACTGGTGATAATGAGCATATGCTCGTCATCAATGTCGTAAATGTCACGAACTTTACCCTTGTGGCGTAAATTCAGGTTGCTGATGTGGCTAGTGTGCAGGCTCATGTTAATACATTACTAGTGGCTAAACAGGGAGTGGGTATTTTACGCGAATATAAGTCGGCTCGCGAGTGTTTGACAGGCCTAATTAAAAGAAAAAGATAATACCGCGTATTATCTTTTTTGATTTTAAGCAATTTATTTAACAAATAGTTCTCGTAACTCGCGGCGCAGTATTTTGCCTACATTGGTTTTTGGGACTTCATCAACAAATTTAACTGATTTGGGAAGTTTGTAACGGGTGAGTGAGGCTTCACAATGCATGCGAATGTCCTGCTCGCTCAACTGTAAGCTGCTGCTTACCACCACCGCCATTACCGCCTCGCCACATTTTTCATCGGGTATGCCGATAACGCCAACTTCCTTTACATCCGGGTGGCTGGCGATGACATCTTCAACTTCGTTTGGATATACATTAAAGCCGGAGACAATAATCATATCTTTTTTGCGATCGACAATTTGAACGAAACCCTGTTCATCCATAAAACCAATATCGCCGCTGTGAAAAAAACCTTCATCATCGAATACGTGCGCAGTTTCTTCGGGACGTTGATAATACCCCTGGGTAACCTGCGGACCTTTAATGCAAATTTCTCCATACTCACCGGCGGCTAAGACTTTATTATCATCATCTTTTATACACACCTCGGTTGATGGAATGGGTAAACCAATTTTTGCATTGTAAAATTTCATATCCATCGGGTTAATGCAGACCGCGGGTGAGGTTTCAGTTAAACCGTAGGCCTGGAGCAGGGTCTGTCCGGTAACTTTTTGCCACTGTTCAGCAACGGATTGTTGCACTGCCATGCCGCCGCCCAGTGTTATATGAAAATCAGAAAAGTCTATGTCGGAAAAACCCGGAGTATTTAGCAGGCCGGCAAACAATGTATTAACACCGGTGAAAGCGGTGAATTTTGAATTTTTCAATTCCTTAACAAAGTTTTTCATGTCACGTGGGTTTGTGATTAAATAATTTAAACCGCCAATTTTCATAAAGAACATGCAGTTCGCAGTTAATGAAAAAATATGGTAAAGCGGTAACGCGGTGATAACACGCTCTTTACCTTTTGTAATAAAAGGTTCTATCCACTCGCAAACCTGCTGTACATTTGCCACCATATTTCCATGGGTAAGAATCGCGCCTTTTGCCACCCCTGTAGTGCCTCCGGTGTATTGTAAAAAAGCGAAGTCCTGCTGATTGACGTGTGGGCGAGTATATTTTGTTTCATCACCACTGCTTAAGCATTGTTTAAAATTATAGCTTGCAGGTAAATTAAATGGCGGTACCATTTTCTTAACATGCTTTACAACCAGATTAATAATGGTCGATTTAGGAAAAGAAAGCATATCACCCATGCGTGTCACAATGACGTTTTTAATCGGAGTGTCTTTTATAACCTGTTCGAGAGTCGATGCAAAATTTTCCAGCACAATAATGGTGGTTGCACCGGAGTCGTTTAACTGGTGCTGAAGTTCTTTGCCGGTATAAAGCGGGTTGGTGTTAACAACAGTGAGTCCGGCACGAAGAGCGGCGAAAATGGCAATGGGATTTTGTAACAGGTTGGGCATCATAATGGCGATTTTATCGCCCTTGTTCATGGCCAGCTGATTCTGAAAAAATGAGGCGAGTTTTTGACTGTATAAATTAATTTCCTGGAAACTCAGAGTCGTTCCAAAATTATAAAAGCAGGGGTTGTTTGCGTATTGTGTGCAGGCCTCTTCAAAAATATCAATTAAAGAATCATAGGCAGTTATATCTACCTCGTGTGCAATGCCTTTCGGGTAGCTGGAGTACCACGCATGAGTCATATGACTCTCCTTTTATAATTTTAGTATTTCGAATGGCATATTTCGATGGACAGATAACGGCAAAAAAACCTATGTAATTTTTTTGCGCGATTGCCTCAAAAATGCCAATGAGTGTTCCGTAAAACGGCTCACTAATATATTAGGATAGTAATGGACTTTCGTATAGTGCTTTAGGCTTTATTTTTATAAGCATATTTTAAAGTGTGATGGCGGGCTGATGTTTTTCCCAGCATGGGTATTTGTGCATAATGGATAAAAAAAGTTCAGAGGTTTGCCAGTTACTTAACCAGCTGCGCAATTTGGGGTAGGGGGCAGATTCAAACCAGTTTATATCCACATGCGCAAATTGGCGTATAAAAGGAAACAGGGCAATATCCGCTAATGAAGCGGACTCGCTAATCAGGAACGGCTGGCTACAGAGGCGGCGTTCCAGTGAGCTAATAAACGGTTCGGCCTGTTGCCGATAATATAAAGGGCTATGTTCAGGGAAGCGATCCGCATATTTGTAGTGATCGAGATGGGTTTTGAACTGCTGATCGTTTTCACTGATCAACGATGTAATGAGGCTGGCATTGGCATGGTCAATTTTTAGCCAGTTCTGCGGGTCATTGTGCTTAAGAGCCCAGCGCATAATATCGAGACTTTCATCTAAAACGGTGCCGTCTGAGCACACCAGTACCGGTACAGTTGCCTTGGCTGACGCCTGTAAAAGTGCTGATGGTTTATTTTTGAGTGAAATTTCCCGTAGCTCAATCTGGATATTACTATAGCGAAGGGCCATGCGCGCGCGCATAGCATAGGGGCAGCGTCTAAAGCTGTATAAGATCGGCAGTGTTGATTGGCTTATTGGCTGATCTCGTTGCAGGGCGTACTAGCTTCGCCAAAACGTTGTTCCAGGTATTGAATGATGTCGCTGGATTCATACATCCAGATGGTTTCATTTTCATTGTCGATCCGCAGGCAGGGTACCTTTATAGCCCCACCTTCCGCCAGTAGCTCTGCGCGATAAGGGCCCTTCTGGGCGTTGCGGGTTTCGATATTCAGGCCAAGGCGTGTAAATGCGCGGCGGGTCTTCAGGCAGAACGGGCAGGCGTAAAACTGATATAACGAAAGTGAAGAGGTGGCCTTATCAACACATGCCTGCTCCTGCGTGGAGCGAGACTGGCTTTTAACAGGAATAAAAAAACTGATAAAGACAATGAGGCGACCGAGCCCTTCACGCAGCAGTTTTAACAACATTTTTCGAATCCAGATGGTGTTCAATGGCCGGACATTTTAGCGTATCTGACTCAAAATGTACAAAAAATCAGCCGGTTGTGGCGCTCTCGGCTAGTGGTAAAAGTAGCGATAACTAATCTGGGCATCGCTGGTTTCGTAATGGTTCTGGTTGGGCGCCTGGTTATCTGCATCGCTGTTGCGTTGTCGCTGAAAATTTAGCAGAAATTGTAGTGAATGATTGCGTGCGAGGGGGAAGTTGTGAATGAGTTTAACTCGCTGGCGAATTTCATTGTTCAGAAAGGCCTCACCACTAAACTCAAATTGCGTGGTACCAAAGGAGAAGTGCTGTAGTAAGCCACTGGAGTAACCCAGCGCCGGTTCTACTGCCCGGCTGAACTGGCTATTACTTTCAAAGCGGGTGGTAGCCAGTGCGTAGAAATAACCCCGTGACCAGGGCGTATAGGCAACACCGGCTCCCGCGGTGACGTGGCCGGTGAGGTGTTCCCTGCCATTGATAAACTGTTGTTCCAGCCCGGTGTAAACACGCCATGAGAGAGGTTGAAAGAAAGCATTTCTGGGGGACAGGGAGAAAATATCAATGAAGTCCAGCTGCTGTAGTTGTACCTCATCTTTGTAAGCCCGTGCAGAAATACTGCCGATATTAATTTGCGCGCCTTCCAAAAAGCCATCGATGTTGTCATCCAGGCTATGAAATGACATGCGAAACTGTAACTGTGCAAATTCGCGATTTGTTTCTTCGCCGCTACTTTTATTTTTAACACGGTTATTACCCGCGATAATATCCAGGCGTTTACTCAAGTGTCCCTTTTCCGGTTTTTGCTGTGCGCGGTAACCCGCTTCGGGTGAGTTAAAGTCGGGTGCTTTATTAATGGCCTGCAGCAGTGAAAAACTGTTTTTAGCATTGGTATCCGTGCGTCCATCATCGTTTTGCTGAAAACGTAAATAACGATAGGCAGCGTCCAGCATAGTGCTCTGTTTTGCAGGATCGGTTTGTTTGAATTCTTCGGTGTTGATTACCTCTGTATCACGGGCAATCTGTAGCACCAGCGATTTTTGCCTGTCGGTTAACTGCTCAAGCAAGTGATTGATGTTGGTCGCCTGGGAAGGGCGATAGAGGGTGCCGGCGACCAGGCCGGCCTGATCGATGCTGCGCACCGTGTCAATTGGAATGGCGGTTAAACCAAACTGCTGAGTGAGTGTGAGGCTGGGTCTGGCAACTTCCAGTAGTTCTAATAGGCGGTATGAGCAGTTTTCATCAAAGAAATAATAGTCAAAGTTAATGCCTTTTAACTCCCACAAGTGCTGCACCATTTTCTCTGTTTCCGATGGGGTGAGGTTCAGGGGGTATTCCCAGATATCGCGGTTTTCTTCCCGGTTGTATTCCTTTATCTTCTTGAAATAGGGGGTGACAATAAAGGTGCCGGAGTAGCCACCGGCCAGTCCTTTGATAGCAAAAGAAATGGAATTATCGCTGGCCTGTATATTAGCCCCAAAGTTTACCGCCATGGAAAGCCAGGTTGAATTAGCCGCATCATCCGCCGGATCGATTCTTAACAGAGTGTGCCCAAACATGGAGGAAGGGCTGTTGAGATGATAGGCGGGGAAAATCAGGCTGGCTTTGTGCCCCGGCACCTGTTTACGCCAGTCGTTATATTGAGGGCAATTAACCGCGGGTAGCTGGATTAAGCTATCATGTAAGTGTTTTTGAAGCCAGTGTAAACGGGCGATAAATCTACATTGCGGGTGTTGATCTGGCTCTGATAAATCGGTGCTATAAAATGCTTTGAGGCTGGCCACTAATTCGCTTTGCGGGCTGGTTTTACCATTTGGTGCATTAAAAAATCGGGGGTCGTCTACCTGGCTGAGGTAACTATCGCCATCGCCTTTATAGTGCAAAAGATTAAGCCATTCTTTATTTTTCCACAGCGCATTTTTACCCGCATCCCTCAGCAGGTGCTTGGGCAGGTGTTCGGGAAAGTCTGGTCCTGTTGCATTTTCTGTCGCATTTGTGGCGAAGGAAACAAAGTAAAGGCTAAGAAATAGTGCGGCGAGGTTGAGCCAGGTAGTGATTTTGATATTCATGTAATGAAAAAGTTGCGCCCATAAAAAAGGCCTGAGTATAACACCCAGGCCTTTAGAGGTTGGATATGATTATATAGCGTATTTAGACAGTTGAGCGTCTGCCTTCATTACTTGCTGTAGTGAGTTATACACCTGCTCAGCCGTCACATCCTGGTTAGGAAATAAGGTATTGAAGTTGTCGTGGGTCAACTGTGCAAATTTTGCACGATCTTCTGGCTGAACGCCCATTGCAACAGAAACTGCCGTTAAAGCTTCACCTTCACCTTTTGCCGCATCTTCAGAAAACTCATCCATAACCGATGCCAGCATTGACTTGCCGCTATAGCCGATTTTGCCTGAAACGCTACAGCCGTTAGTGCCGGATGTCATACCAAAAGTGTTATTACCAGAGGTACCGTTAGTGGTAACCGCTAAAATATGGGGTGCTACGCCTGCCTGACCTTCAAATAAAGCATTACCCCAGCCACAACCGCCGCCGCCGGGCGCAACTGCAAATGCACTTGAAGAAGCTAACAGTAATAATGTACCTGCTGTGATTTTTTTCATAAAGATTTACTCCGTTAAAATTGTTATTGTTAGTAAAGACATAATGAGTCTTTAGTTATATTAGCAGTATATCTTTTGGATGCAACTGCTTAAACTAAAGCAAATTTGTTTAATGAGATGTTGGTTGGCATTTTTAAGTTACTTTTCCGGAGGTGCACCGATGGATAGAAATGAAATTTAAGAAATACTTGATGCGGAAGTTAATTTTAATGGCACGATTTTTCAGGATGATGAAAAAACTATCAGTCCAGATGGCGTTAATTTTCCTTTTTACCCCCTTACTATCGAGCTGTACCAGTTTCTTTTTTCAGCCACATAACCAGCATTTTGCATCTCCTGAACAGTATAAAATTACCTATGAAGATATCTACTTTAAAGGTGATGCCGGGAAATTGCATGGCTGGTGGTTTCCGGCAAAGCTCTCAGCTGCTCATCAGGCCAGGGCGACTGTTTTGTTTTTACACGGCAATGGTCAAAATATAAGTACTCACTCTGGTCTAATTTACTGGTTAACCCAGTATCAATACGATGTGTTTATTTTTGATTATCGTGGCTATGGAAAATCAGAGGGAAGTGCGCAACTGGAGGGGGCTCTGAATGACATTACCCGTGCCAGGGAATATGTCGCATCACGTCATAAAAATAATAATAAACTATTTATAATAGGACATAGCCTGGGCGCGAGTTTGGGCGTAGTGAATCTGGCGATGAATGAGAGTTCGGTTGATGGCGTCATTCTGGTGTCACCCTTTAGCGAGTATCGAAAAATCACCCGTGAAACCATGGCAAGATCATGGTTAACCTGGGCGTTTCAGTGGCCGATTTCTCTGACCATTAATGATGAATACAACCCGATTGATTTTGTTGCCCAATTACCCGAAGTACCCAAGTTATTTATGTACAGTGAAGAGGATACGGTAATTAGGCCAGAGCATGTATTAAGCTTATATAACAGGGCCAGTGAGCCTAAATCTATAGAAAAATCCTGGGGTAATCATAATAGTCTTTTTGCACAAAAAGAAAATCAGCAAATTATTTTGCATTACCTTAATCAATGGTCAAAATGAGGTGGTGTAAAGTGGTCTGGTTTTTATTCAGATATGAGGCCTGTGCTTTGCAATTTATTTTTAATTGATTGCAGCTCATTGGCTTTATAGTCGGCAGATTGAGTTTTTCCCCAAACCGGATCTGGCCAGCAAAAATCGTTCTTGTGTCGTCCAATAATATGCACGTGCAGCTGGGGTACGATATTGCCTATCGTCGCAATATTTAGCTTGTCAGTTTTAAAATTCGATTCGACAAATTGTGCCAGCTGATGAATGGCTTTTTGCAGCTGTTCCTGTTGCACTGTTTCAAGTTTAAAGATTTCATTTTCAGTGGTGTGTGGCACCAGTATAAACCAGGGGACTAGTGCATTTTTATGCAGCAGTAGTGTACAGTTATTAATCTGGCCCAGATTAATACAATCGGCTTCTAGTTGCGGGTGTAATTTAAAATCCATTATGTATCGCCTTTCATTGCATAATCGAGTTGAACTATTGGTAAAGCTGTGTCAGGTTCCCATATTTGTTCATCGCATAACATGCCGATGCTAACCATAATGTGTATGCCCTCAATATCAGCGTACTCCATTAAGTTTTTTCGCATTTCTTCAAATACATTTCGGTCAACCATAATGCGGGTGTAGAGCTGTTGATTGTGCAGGTTTATGGTGCCCAGTTCACAGGTGTCCTCACTAATGTGTGTGTAGTTCGGGGGTGAATCAGTCTGAATGAAATCTATAGAAATCGGTGTGTCAATGTTATTTAAAAAAGCCGTATTAAGTATGCGACCGGTGATAGAGAGCTTGCGCCCGGTCAGTTGTTTATTATGTGAGACGGCCTGTTGTAGTGAGTAGAGGTGGCCCCAGTTATTGATTGAAAATTTTATGTTTTGAATTTGTTTCATTTAAGATAGGAGATTAAACACAGAAAAAGATAAGAATATAATAGCGTAAAAAAATATCGGTGTGTATTTTTGTCCGTAAAATAATCAGGTCTGATGAAAGAGTCTGTGTTTATCTTTGCGGAGTCTATTTCTTGACGGTGTGGTAAACCTCAATAAAATAGGTATATTTTTCGGGGTCAAATTGATGCTGGGAATAGGGCTGTAAACCGGCCATATGTTTGATTTCAACTGCCCAGCAATGATAAATATTGTTCCAGATAGGATTACCTAATATCTTTAACAGCTTATCAACCGGCAGCTCGTAGAGTACTTCCTCATCGAGTAGTTTTTTGCCGCTAATTTTGTACCAGTTAAGGATGAGCTCGTATTTTTCCTGGCTCTGCGCAGGTTTCTGCTGAACCATCGGTACTGTAGTCAGATTTGTTTTTTTCTTCTGATTATGTTCCATGTGTTTCATCAGGTGTCTTTTCAGGTGTATGGTTAGGCGTCAATTCAAGATAAATCTGGATTCAGTTTTGACGTTACGGTTTGGTTATAGACAGAGGTTATAAAAAATAGCGCGATGAAATATTGATCGTTATCAATGAACCTAAAATGATAACTGGATATCAGCACGATTAAGTATGTATTGAGACTAGAGGCATCCTGTTATAAGCTGGTCGTCTTAGAAATTGCTTACATACTTAAATATGCTCAGGGTATCTATATTTTCGGCATATGATGCCAGGGAGCCTGATTCAACCATCTATATGGGAAAAAACATTGTTTAAACTTGTAGAATCCAGGGTGAAATCGCTATTTGAACACAATGAAAATGGCTTACTGAATGGTCGCCAGATTGGGGTGGAAAAAGAAAGTTTACGGGTATCCCCTAAAGGGGGCATCTCCCAGCTACCACATCCGCAATCTCTGGGTTCAGCGCTTACCAACCCGTATATCACCACAGATTATTCCGAGGCATTGCTAGAGTTTATCACTCCCCCTTCTGAGCATATTGAGACTGTCCTGGATTTTTTACGGGACTCCCAGCTGTATGTATATAAAAAATTACAGCAGGATGAAATTTTGTGGGCCACCAGTATGCCCTGTGTGATGGCCGGTGAAAGCAGTATACCCATCGCAAATTACGGCGACTCAAATGCGGGACAAATGAAAAGCATTTACCGTCGTGGACTTGGGCATCGATATGGTCGGGCGATGCAGGTCATTGCCGGCGTACATTTTAATTATTCACTGCCGGAAAGTTTCTGGCCAATTTATAAAAATCTGCTGGGTGAAACCGAGCTGAATTTAAAAGACTTTCAGTCGGAACAATATTTTTCACTTATTAGAAATTTACAGCGCTTTGGCTGGTTAGTGCCTTATTTATTTGGCGCATCCCCGGCGGTCTGTAAATCATTTCTGGGAGGGGCAGAAAGCAGTTTGCTGGAATTTGATGAAAATACGTATTATGAGCCCTATGCAACTTCTTTGCGTATGGGAGATATCGGTTATCAGAATAATAAAGAAAGCGAAACAGGTGTGAAAGCCTGTTATAGAAATTTAGATTCCTATGTACAAACCTTACAGCGAGCCATTGAAACACCGTTTCCAGAATATGAAAAAATTGGTATTAATGTTAACGGTGAGTATCAGCAGTTGAATGCAAACCTGTTACAAATTGAAAATGAATATTACAGTACCGTCAGACCAAAACAAATTACCCAGGGCATAGAAAAACCTATCATGGCATTAAAAAAGCGCGGCGTACGATATGTGGAGTTGCGTTCCCTGGATGTTAATGCATTTGATCCACTGGGCATTAACGAAACACAATTACGTTTCATTGAGATTTTTATGCTGTTTTGCCTGTTATCTGAAAGTGATCAGATATGTTTCAGTGAACGAGAAGAAATTGATACAAATGAATTGTTAGTGGCACATCAGGGCCGCGATCCTCTTCTGGAACTAAATCATAAAGCGAATAAAATTAAATTAAAAACCTGGGCACAGGAGTTACTTGAAGGGATGCAATCCGTAAGTGAGTTACTTGATCAACATAAAGAGGCAACACCCTATCAGGATGCGTTACAATTACAGCGCAATAAAGTACTGGACCCAGAGTTAACTCCCTCGGCAAGAATGCTCAATGAAATGCGTGAAACTGGAGAGGGTTTTTATCATTTTGCTAAACGTATGTCTGAAAAGCACAATCAATATTTTACCAAACTGGATTTAACTGAAGAGAAAAACCAGTTTTTTGATGCAGCTGTTGCTGAGTCTATTAAAAAACAGAAGCAAATAGAAACTACTGATACACTGAATTTCGAAGCGTACTTACAGAATTATTTTAATCAGGCCTGAAGCAATCATAATGCCTGGAGGTCGTTAAAAATAGTTTAGAAAATACGCTTTTGAATTATTATTTTTGAGATTGAAAAGCAACGGTAATGTCTCTGATCAAATCAATTAAAATAAGCTTATCCTGATAACTTAAAAAAGCACCGATTTCAGTTTGCTTCCCTTTCGATGAAATACGCAAACGGGGTATGGTGTAGTTTTCATTATTATCAACTAGAAATTTTGACCAGTGGCGCTGATACTCAGTGCGTTGATCCGCACAGTTTTTACCCGATTCAATTATAACGCTGTCAGGTGTGAAGTAAATAATCTGGCAGGTGCTGTAGTGTTTGTAAACAAGATACAGGCTGATATAAACAAGAAGTACCTCAAGACCAGAAAAAGGCAAAACCAGTAAAAATCCCTGTTGCATAGAAACTAATGCAATAATAAAAGACAGCAGTGCAAAAATTTTAACAAAGCGCATATTTTCACGCCAACTAATTGGTCTATTAGGCTCTATTAATATATGCCCAGTTACGCCATCAGAATTTAACGTTGGGGTTATCATGTTTATTATCGAATCTTATGCTATCGTTACGCCTGATCAAAAACAAAAGAATATGTAATTCAACAGCGGTTGTTAAGTTAAAATGAAACTAAAATATACACTACTCAATGCCTTTACCAGAAGCCAGTTCAATGGTGCTCAAATTGCGGTTTTTAGTCATGCTAATGATCTTAGTCAAAAACTGAAACTGCAATTGGCGAAAGAACTCAATTTAAGCGAAACCGTATTTATCTCTAAATCCAGTTTAGCAAACTGTGACGCAAAATTAGAAATATTTACACCCCAGGGTGCAGGCAGTTTTGTCGGGCAGGCGGTGGTAGCAGCAAGTTATTTACTGGCAGACTCGGGTTTGGTGCAGGGTACGGATGCTACATTAGAGTTAAACGATCAGTTGCTCAAAATTGTGCAGAGTCATAAAAATCAAAAAGTACAAATAGATATCCCGGTGTCTGAAAAATATGATGAATATGTTCCTTCAAACCAGGAACTGGCACAGATTATTGGCATTGATGAGTCGAAGTTGGGTTATTTAAATTATAAACCGATGATTAGTGGTTGCCCACAACCCTGCCTGATGATTCCGATAAAAAACAACGAGGCTTTACGAAGTGCTCAGTTTTATGAAAATAAATGGCAACTGTCATTTGTGGCATCATTGGCGAATCATGTTTTGTTATTTACCGGTGAGCATCCCTATGAATCAATTAACTTTACTGCACGACTCATGGGTAAAGGTATTGCTACACATGAAGATCCGCCAATAGGTACCGTCGCGCCTGCTTTTGGGTTGTATTTATCTTATGGTATTAATGATTATCATCGCTCCTGCTTATTGCAAAGAGGAGAGGCACATTCGCGTATTAGTATCATGGAAGTAAATGTGGATAAACAGGATGGAAAAGTGCAGGGGCTGCAGCTCGGTGGACACGCAGTCAAAATGGCTGAAGGCTATTTTGATATTTTAGACGAATAAGTAAAGTAAGGTTGTGGATGGCCAGTAAATTTGAAAAGCATATTCGCTTAGAAAAAACACGAACCATACTGGATTGTCTGAGTGATAACACAGAACTGAGTAAACAACAGTTAAAAAAGATTATGCAAAATGGTGCGCTGTGGCTGGAAAATTCACACGGCATAAATCGTGTGCGTCGTGCAAAAAAAATCGTTCATAAAAATGATGTGCTACATCTATATTATGATGAAAGCATTCAGTTACTAACGCCACCCGAGGCTGAATTGATTTCAGATGAGGGGGATTATTCCATCTGGAATAAACCTGCTGGCATGTACTCTCAGGGTACGAAATGGGGGGATCATTGCTCGGTTTATCGTTGGGCTGAACAAAATTTACTGCCCCAGCGCCAGGCATTCATTGTGCATAGACTTGATAAAGCCGCAAATGGTCTCATTATTATTGCACATAAAAAAAGCATAGCCACGCAATTCTCAAAAATGTTTGAGCAACGTGAAATAAATAAAAAATACACAGCAGTGGTTGAGGGGCTAATTGATAATTTAAGCCTGCCCTTTGAAATTAAAAATAAACTCGATGACAAAATAGCCATATCTGAAATAGTGTCCTTAACACTGAATGAAAATAAACACCAGACTAAAGTAGACATAAAAATTAAAACCGGGCGTAAACATCAAATACGCAGGCATTTATCTGATATGGGATTTACGATTGTCGGTGACAGGCTGTATGGTGCAAAAGAGACACAGTTAGATTTACAGTTAAGTTCAGTTGAACTGGAATTTATTTGTCCGCTGACTTCAAAACAAAAAAAGTATAATTTATAAAAAATATAGAAAGACAGTGCCGGGTAAATAAAAAAAATAAATAACGGGGTATAAATTTGTCAACCGAAACAGCACAGGCAGAACAACCACAAGCCATGACTTTTAGCAGTGCGCTACTGTACTGGTTAAAGCTTGGGTTTATCAGTTTCGGTGGGCCCGCGGGTCAAATCAGTATGATGCATCAGGAGCTGGTTGAAAAACGTCGCTGGATTTCTGAGCACCGGTTTTTACATGCGTTAAATTACACAATGGTTTTGCCCGGTCCAGAAGCTCAGCAACTGGCCACGTATATCGGATGGTTAATGCATGGCGTGTGGGGCGGTATTGTCGCAGGTGTTTTATTTGTATTGCCTTCGTTATTTATTTTAATAGCCTTAACCTGGGTGTATTTGTCTTTTGGTGATGTCTCAGCGGTGGCCGGAATTTTATACGGAATTAAACCTGCGGTTACCGCTATTGTGGTTTTTGCGGCTTATCGAATTGGCTCTCGTGCACTTAAAAATAATGTGTTACGAGCGATGGCGGTCTTAGCATTTATTGCCATATTTGCATTTAATATCACATTTCCCTATATCGTGTTAATGGCTGCAATTATTGCCTATGTAGGTTCACGATTCACCCCTCAATATTTTGTCGCTGGTGGCCATGGCGGTATTGAAAAAGAGGGGGCTGGTTCGGCCATTATTGATGATGGTACCCCACCGCCGGAACATGCGAAATTTAAATGGTCACGGCTGATTACTTTTAGTGTTATCGGATTAACTATCTGGCTAGCGGTAATGATCTCCCTTAGCAGAGCATACGGCTGGGATGCAACGCTAACACAAATGGGCTGGTTTTTTACCAAAGCTGCTTTGGTGACCTTTGGTGGAGCCTATGCGGTACTGCCTTATGTTTATCAGGGAGGGGTTGAGCATTATGCATGGCTTACCGGCTCGCAAATGATAGATGGTCTGGCATTGGGTGAAACTACGCCCGGGCCCTTAATCATGGTTGTTGCCTTTGTTGGATTTGTTGGCGGTTGGACAAAAGAAATTTTTGGCCCAGAGTCACAGTTACTCGCCGGTGCAGCCGGAGCCAGTATTGCAACACTGTTTACTTTTTTGCCTTCGTTTTTATTTATTTTATTAGGCGGCCCGTTGGTAGAGGCCACCCGCGGCGATGTAAAATTTACCGCGCCTTTAACCGGTATAACCGCGGCGGTCGTTGGCGTGGTTATAAACCTGGCATGCTTCTTTGCTTATCATGTTTTATGGCCGCAGGGTTTTGACGGTCGTTTTGAATGGTTCTCAGCGATCATTGGAGTACTGGCATTTGTGGCTTTGTTCCGCCTGAAAATGAGCATAGTTTCGGTGATTGGAATTTGCGCAGTACTGGGACTGGTTTATTCGGTGCTAGTTTAAATTTTTACTGAAAAAGCGAGAAAACAGGGTGTGTAAGTTGCCTGTTGTACAGGTTGCCGTTAAGTCCGGGGCACCTGTAAGTTTTACATTAACGATTTTATATTCAATTACAGACAAACTACGTATGCTTTATTTATCCCACTTTTTAAAACGCTTTTTACAGTAAGTTCTTAAAGCTGCATAGTCAGCAAAGTATAAATCAAAGCCATCCTCAGACGGTGCATCATATTCGCAATAATCATTGGTGTGCTCGCGACATATCGTTGGGCGATTTTCATAAATACCGCAACCGCCATCGATCTGTAGATGCAGGCATTTGGTTTCGATCAGTAGTGTCCAGCCATCCTCATCTTTGTATATTCGAATATTTTCGTGGGATATTTGCCATAGCAAATGTTCAAAATCGGTTTTTGAGCGAGGGGTGTCTATATGCTGCGTAATATAGGTACAGCAAATTGAGCCGGTACAAAAGCTGCATTTGTTTTCAGAGGTAATTTCAATGGCGGGTTTAACGGGGATAGAAACTGGCATAAGATTTATAAACCTAAATCGCGTAAATTGCCTTTACGTTTTACAAGATAACTGCCATCGCTTTGACGTTTGGCAAACAGGGTGATGCTCTGGCGAATATTATTATTAGCATTACTTTCCGGAGTAATGCGTAAATTTAAATCGTAGGCCTTATTACTATCCAGGTTAGCCTTACCATCGAGCAGTAGTTGCCCTTTGGTATTGGAAATTTTTGCAAGCAGTTTATCGTCGTCACCTGTGCTAAGCACCAGGTTAATGAAGCCAAGCTCAACGGTTTCCATAACAGTTAATTGTGCGTTTCTCCATTTTATGGTGCCGGCAATTTTAGGCAGGCCTTCTGAGGTTGCCTCAAATGATTCTATATTTACATTAAAAATACCACCCAGCTCCCCGAGTGGCATTTGTGCAAGCTCCTGTATCACTGGTGCTTCAATTCGGGCACGAACATTTGATGCACTAAATGTACCGCTTGCAGAATAACTAATATCCCCGACTACATTCTGATTTTTTATGCTGCCTTTTACTTCGCCGCTAATGCGCGCCAATAACAATGTGGCCGGGTTAATATCCCACTGAATATTATCAATGGGTGGTTGCCCCTGTACTATCACTTTATCAGCGCTGCCATTCCAGATGCTGCCCTGTACACCATATAGCTTAAGCGGTAGTTGCGCATTTTTTTGTGCCAGTGAAATTACTTTAGCCGCGGGAACATTGCCCAGGGTGAAAAATAAAAAAGAGACAATTGCAATTAAAATGTAATAGCGTGTTTTCATATAAGGGTGCTTGGTTAATGGTCGAATAAGCGAATTAAGTTATGATCAACGGGCACCTTTTATGAGGCGCTACGTTCCAGTGTTATTTGTGCATCAACCGAACCTTTTATCGGTGTTTTTTCAATCTTCACCTTACTGGCTGTGATGCCATATTTATTTTGCATGTCGGTTAACCAGATAACAATACGATCGAAATTCGCGGCTTTCAGGCGGATGTTAACGCCTTTTTTGCTTTGATCAATTTTTTCAATAAAAGGTTTTATGCCTGATGATACAGCACTACGATCCGCAAGGCTGGAAATTGACTGATTACGAAAACGCGCAATACTGCTGTTGCCAGTAGATTTAAGACTATGAATTTCGGTGCTGGCATTTTTCATCCAGCTGTATAACTGACGTTGTGAAATATTTTGCAGTTGTTGCTGTTCGTGCTTTGCAGTAATGGGTTCCCAGATGATTAAATAAAACATCATAATAAGCAGGCTGATACCGCCGATAATAACAATCTGGCGCTCTCTTTTCTCCAGAGTATTTAACCACTGCTTAGCCGGGGCTAATAAATCGTCGAGTAGTTTCATCCCTTTGCCTCCAGTCTCAAGCGGCCTTTAACACTGTCTTTTTCAACGGTGGTTGATAATACGGTTTTAATACCGGAGATGGTAGTGAGTTTGTTTTTAATGGTTTCAATATCCTGCAAGGACTTTGCGGTTAAATCTACATCGATGTAATTATTCCTGTAGACCGCGGCAATAATTTCAATCTTATCGTTTTTGGCAAGTACCGGTGTGACTTTAGATAAAATTTGCAAAAAACCATTCTCATTGCTGCCCGAGCCACCGGATTTCAAATCATTCAAACGTCGCTCAACACGCTTTTGCATATTGGTCATTTTCTTTGCGTCGGGTATGGCGCGTTTAAATTCGGTTTCGATCTGACGACTTAACGCCTGGTTTTTTTCTTCTAACTGTGACGCCAGCATTGCAGAGTAACCAAGGTGTAGTGCCATCCAGATTGCAGTAACTACGGCAACCGATTTCCAGGGTTTTAACCACAGGTTGCTTTCGCGTACCGGTTTGAACTCACCTTGCAATAAATTAAGTGATTCAACTTCTTTCAAACTCTGTACAAAAATTTCCAGTGGGTGATTTTTATAGTGCTGCGGTTCTATTTCAATGGAAAAATCTGCAGCTATATCGTCGAGAAGGTATTGTGCTTCAGCATCGTCTTCTTTGTAGTAATAGGTAATTAATTCAGGCAGGGTTTCTTCGCGCTGGGTTTTTTCCTGAAGCAATGCGTGCAGTATAATTTCCAGGTTTCCGCGATCGCAACTGTGAGCCTGTGCGGTGCCGGTTTTAATTAAAGCGCTGTCTTCATCTAAAAGTACGCTCCAGTTTTTTTCTGTGGCGGGCAGTGCAACACTGTCTGCGCTGACCGCTTCAAGATGTATCTGTTGCTGCCTGAAAAAATCTATGGTTTGTTCAAGCAGATGGCGTTTAATGGCGATGACCGGTATTTTATTTGCGCCATCTTTTTCAGGTGAGTCCTTGTCAGTAGTGGATGTGTTCGAAGTGGATTTACCAAGGGCGAAATAGGTATCTTCAATATCTTCAGCCAGAAAATCTTCCATTGCAAAGGGGGCCGCTAACAACTGTTTGCTGCGATTCTTACTGGGGATATCAACCGACTCTACGGTGGTGTAATGGGCATCGATTAACACCGTGACTTTTTTACCACGGGCAATAGGTGTTAATTCTTCCAGGCTGCCGTGACCAAGGGTAATGGATGGGTGCTGATCTGCACCGATGGCCCAGTACTGTAAGTTTGAAAGTGCTGCAGAATTTGTGTTTTGCGGGTTAGCATTTTCCAGATTGGGATTTTCAGCATCGGTTTTATCAAAGTCAAATGGACTTTCACTGTTCTGTTCAGAAGCGTTTTGCTGTTGCGTATTATGCGCCGCAAAATGTTGGCCAGGCTTGAAATGAATAATCAGAAACTCACTCATTAAAGTGCTCCGCTGGTTTGTTCAATGAGTTTGGTTTCGCCATTACTATTGTCCCGATAAATTATACTAAATAACTTTACATTTCCAGTGCCAAGTTGTGTTCTGGATTCAATTAAAAAATATTCTGAGTAGACTTGCAGCCCCTTGGCATCAAAATTCTTCACGCCTAAAACGTCCTTTACATATTTAGAGAAATCTTCCGGTTTTTCAAATGGACTGGCATTGCTAGTGTCTATCCCATTAGTGTCATTAGCATTAATATTATTAGCATTATTGTCAGTATTGTTGGTGTTGATGTCACCGTCACGATCCTTAACAATCTGTTCGCCAAACCCGCCTAGCCCCTCAATAGAGTCTAATATCGTGCTGCTGGCAGTGTTGATATTGATGTTGCTATTGGCAGCAGGTAACACACAAACATGCGCTTTAAGCTCGTCTATCACCGCGTTAGTATACCCTTTTACCAGATGTAATTCGCTAATGCTGGTCATGGGAGCATCCGCGATACGATAGGGTTGTTCGAGACCGATATAATAATCATATTCTGCCCCCTGGGGCTGATTTTCCTGATCTGCATCCATCCAGTCAATCAGGCTGTCGGTTAAGGGGCGGTGTAAATTAATATCAATTTCCAGGCTGCTCAGGAGTTTGCCGTACTGAGCGCGCATTTTTGGAAGATCTTTATTGAATGCGGTTAAGTTGTTGAGGTTGAAGCAACCCTGTAAATCAACCAGCTCAAGTGAAACCGGTGGGCCTTCCAGTGAAATTGCGATGGCGTAATCATTAAATGTTTGGATGTCTTCTATGGTGTCTATTTTATTATTTAATGTCCAGTCACGGTTAATCAGGACCATCGCGAATTCAACAGAATTTTTATTAAATAACTGGGCCTGATCCAGGCGTAGAATATTTTCGGATCGGCGTATATCGTAGTTAAGGTGCTTAACCAGTGAAGCCGCCAGTATTGCCGCCAGTGATACCACGAGTAGCGCGGTAATGAGTGCAACCCCCTGTTGCCTGCTCTGCAAATACATTAGCGAGCCACCCTGACCAGGCGTTTGATTTCACCCCAGTCATTCATTTTAAGGGTGATCTCTACCGCAATCGGCAGGTCATTCGGAGCCACGCCGGGCGCCGCTGGTGCGGGCGCGGCGGCCAGGCTATCCGCGCTAGGCCATTCGGTTTGCCATTTGCCCTTTTCATCCATATAACGAATGTCTAGCGATTCAATATTATCGATTAATGTGCGTTCCACAAACTGGTCATCATCGGCGCGGTCAACATGGGTCCAGTAAATACGAATGAGTTTATCTTCATCTATTTTATAGGCGACCCGCTGTAATGTGCTGCGTGTCTGTTTGGCTGGATTGCGCCAGCCACTGCGGGTGAAGGTACTGATGTAGTCACTGTCCTGGGTGGTGAGATTTAAAAGTTTTCCCCCCAGTGCGTCGTGTCCATTACGGCTGGCCAGCTGCTGAAAATCACCGGTGAGGGTGAGCATGGTGAGTTGTAATTGCTGTAGCCGTTCGAGCGCGCCCTGTGTGTGGGTTTTACTGCTGACAACTGAGTGCAGGCCGGAGTAGGCCATAATGGAGACGATGGCAAAAATCGATATGGCGATAATCACTTCGATTAATGTAAAGCCCGAGTTTTTATGTGGGGAGGCGATCGACATGTCAGTTGGTAGCTGCTGGCTTGTTGTTGGCGGGGTTCGCGATGTAGGCTTCCACCTGTGCAAGATTGCGGCTGCGATCTTCATCCGCGTAAACTGTGAATTTTAATGAGCGAATATAATCATTTTCATCGCCGACCTTGCCAACCGTGCGGGTCCAGAACCATTCAACCCCCGCCAGCTCGGTGGATTTTTTACGCTCACCTATGTCGGGCCAGGCGCTGCTGATCTGAATTTCGGTAATTTCATTCATCGCAACATAATGGGCCAGGGTTTTGTTTTTAAGGTAAGCCGCGGAACGGGTGTGGCTGCCAGAGGCTTTAATGAGGGATGCCAGCGCTATGGCAATAATCGCCAGGGCGACCATGACTTCTATCAGGGTAAAGCCGCGGTGGGATTTTGGCTGTTTTGTTTTTCCCGCAGTGTGCTTAAAAAAAGTTTTACTCATCGTTAAGCACCCGATTGTATTCACCCTGTGGCAAGCCCTGTAGAACTTCTTCGATTTTATTGCCAGGAATGCGCAGACGCACTTCAAAGGGCGGACTAAGCTCTGAGCTAGAGAGTAAAAAAATATTCGGTAATATTGGGTCAACTTCCGGCTGGTTGGCATCTTTAATATTGGATGCGGCACTCGCCAGATTTTCGTTTTTGGCTTTCGGGTCGTCTTTTGGGGATTCGAGCAGAATAACTGAGTTTTGTTCTATATATAAGTCCAGCTCAATCTGTTCCGGCAGCATTCGGCTGCGCAACAGCTTGTCTTTTGCGACATCGACCCAGCTATCATTTAACTCATCGTAAATCATAAACCGGTAGCCGGTTTCGTAAAAGCGTACACCGTATTCCTCAGAGCGTATAACCGACTGCTCATGGGCAAAACGTAACACCTGTTGCAGACGAATTATTTCTTCTTCAAGCTGATCTTCTGCGCTACCCGTATTGATATTTACCACCACATAGCCAACTGAGATACTGATGATGATAACCACCACCAGTAACTCAATCAGGGTAAATCCGCGTGGGTGTTTGGTGCTTTTAATTGAATGAGCCGTGCGCATGCTGAAATACAGTGGCCAGGTTAGTCCCAGTTGCCGATGTCTGCATTAGCACCTTCACCGCCCTCTACGCCATCAGCGCCCAGAGAGTAGATATCCACTTCACCGTGTTCACCCGGATTCAGGTATAAATAATCACGTTGCCAGGGATCCTTGCGTAGCTTTTTAACATAGCCCCCCTTTTGCCAGTTGGCTGGGGCCGGATCACCGGAAGGCTGTGTTACCAGTGCTTCCAGGCCCTGGTCGGTTGTGGGGTAGGCATAGTTATCAAGCTTGTAGATATCAAGTGCGCTGCCTAATGCCTGGATATCACTTTTGGCTTTTACAATCCGTGCGTCGTCTGTTTTGCCCAGAAATTTAGGGGCAACAAAGGTGGCTAAAATGCCGATGATAACAACAACAACGATTATTTCGATTAAGGTAAATCCCTGTTGCTTAATTTTATGTATTTTCACAGATGGCTCCGTAGTTAATAAAAAGTTAAACTCTCGACGACATCATACCAGAAGCCAGATAAGGCGGATATGACGCAATTATTATCTAAGGATGCTCTGATCAAGTCTGATTATTTTATCTCAGCCTAATTCTGAGCATATTGAGTCAGAGTCTCCCTAATAAAAAGAGATGTAAATTATATCGATGAGTATTTTAAACAAACTAAGAAATTATAAATTGTGGTTAGTTCTATTTTTAATCTGTTTTTTTATACAGGCACTGCAACTTGTGCCGCTATTGCGCTTTGACCGACAGTTGGTAGAGCATTGGCAATTATGGCGTTTAATTAGTGGGCATTTTGCGCATTTAAACTGGAACCACTTTCTGTTGAATATGGCGGGCTTGAGTATGGTGGCATTTTTTTTCTCGTCCTATAAATCAGTGAGGTACTGGGTACTGGCAATACTCTTTATTGCGCTGTTCAGTAGCTTTGGCATGATGCTGGACTATCAGTTTCAACGCTATGTTGGTTTTTCAGCGATACTACATGGCCTGTTTATTATTGGTGGACGCTGGGAGATGCATCGCTACCCCCTCAGTGGTGCAGTGTTGCTGGTGGTTATTATCGGTAAGGTGGTTTACGAGCAATTGTATGGAGCACTTCCCGGCTCCGAAACAATGACCGGTGGGCGAGTTGCAGTTAATGCGCATTTGTATGGCGCAATAGCGGGTGGCCTTTATGTGCTTAAAGACTGGCTGAAACGATTTATATAGAGAGGGTTTAAATATGTATTAGCCCTGGCGGGTATTTCAGATTAAAATGTCCGCCATTAATATAACCTGTAGCGCTAACTTGTTGCGCTATTAGGTCTATACTCACTTAAATAAAGCCGTACCGCTTGCCGGTTCTCATCACAATTTTTCACATTCATTAATACCCAGGAGTCTAAAAATGGCCGTTTTATTACGTCGTATATTTATCATCACATGTTGTTTGATAATACCAGGTGCCTATGCACAAAATCCGCTGACAGAGACCGTACAAGTCAATCAGTCAGTGTTAAAAATGCAGGTAAATAAAGGCGTTAAAGCCGACGATGCGATTAAGGCGCTTAAATCTAAAGCGGATGAGCTTAATATGAAGTTTGTTGCACACCAGCCTTTGTCAAAGGAGCTGGTGGCCAGGGGCATAGAATCCAGACGACTTGAAATATTTCAGTTCTGTAATCCCTATGATGCCTATGTTTTAGCAAAATCTAACCCGATATTTGCGGCCTATATGCCCTGTCGCATTTCACTGGTCGAGGATAAGGAGGGGACAACCTGGCTGGTGATGCTCAATCTTGATATGCAAATAGAAAATAAAACCCTGCCTAAAACCGTCAGAAGGCTTACTAAGCGAGTAAATGCTATTCTGGTTGAAATTATGACGGCGGGTGCAACGGGTGAATTTTAGCCATTTTTTATTAGAGAATTTCTAGCAAGTCATTTGTCAATTAAGCAAGTGCTGGCCGAATTATTATTGGCCAGCACACTTGGTCTGATGAAAAAACTACACGTTAAAGTTAGTTTGTATCAGCTATCACTATCCATTATGTTTTCAACACAGTCGTTAATTAAGAGCTGGGTTGCATGTTTGAAAAGTGAATAGGCTTTGCCCTTATCCTGTTGCATTTCATTTATTGTATATTCTTCCGGCGAGCTAAAAGCACCTGTTGTGCATTGCACCTGCCAGACCAGTTCCGCATGTTTGGGTTGACTGGTTTTTTTGTAGGCATTAATACTGGCGGTTATTATCGGGGCTACGTCCTTGTCCTGTAGGCCGAGCGTCACTATATCACCTAACATATTTCCCATCGTCGGCGGTGCATTAAGCTCAATACTGATGACTGAAAAAATAACCGCAATATCCGCATCCGATTTTCCTGTAAATAAATCGCCATTCTCATTAAATTTGAGACTCGTGTTTTTCACGATGATGGGTTTTTTATTGTTGAATCTTTTCTGGAATTTATTCTGCATTGCTCTGTGTACAGCTTTTGAGGTGTCGCCTACCAGATCATTTTTTTTCATTAGGTTTTGAATAGTGATAGCGGCTTTTGACTGACTGTCAATATTAACCATAGCTGCAGCAGCACCCACCAGGCCACCGGCATTTGACCAGAAGCTGGCCGCATCATGCATGCCGAGTTTATAGAATTGTGCAGTATGGCCCTGTTGCACATAAATTATTTTTTTGGTGTTTGAGGTGACTTCTGAAATCGGCCGGTTGTGTGAGCAGGCACTCAGTAAAAGGCTAATCATTAGCAGGTTGATTAATGAGGTAATATCTGTAAATTTCATAAATTTCCCTTGGTTTTTATAATAATTCTCTATTGCATTAAATCGTTCATGTTAATGATAGGTAACAATATAGACAATACAATAATTAACACAATGCCACCCATGGCAACAATTAAAAGGGGTTCGAACAGGCCCATAAAAGTGGCGATTAATAATTCAAGTTCACGTTCCTGCTGCTCAGCCGCTTTGTCGAGCATGTCTTCTAAATTACCGGAGCGTTCACCACTGGAAATTAAATGTAATGTCATTGGTGGAAAAAGTTTACTGCGATCAAGTGCCGCATAAATACTTGAGCCCTCACGAACTTTTTCCGCTGCATCGATTACCGCGTCCTGCATGGGTAAGTTTTCAACTACCGGTGCGGCGAGTTTTAGTGCATCGAGTACGGGCACGCCACTGGAAGAGAGTATGCTGAGCGTGCGTGAAAAACGCGCGGTGTTCAGGCCTCGCACCAATTTACCAACGACGGGTAATTTTAATAACGATAAATGAAAGCGGCGTCTATTATAGGGTATGGATAAAAATTTTTTAATGGCAAAATAAATAACACCTGCCATTAAAATTAACAGCCCCCACCAGTTCTGTAAAAACTCGCTTACCCAAATCATGGCTTTGGTAATGCCAGGTAGTTCCTGACCTGAGGAGTCAAATACTTCAACTATTTGTGGCACCACAAACATTAATAAACCGGTCACCACCAGAAAGGCCATGACGGTTAAAATTGCGGGATAGATTGTAGCCTGTGCAACTTTTGATGCCATTTGCTGGCGACTTTCAGTGTAATCTGCCAGCCGGTCTAGTACGATATCCAGATGACCCGAAGATTCACCGGCGGCGACTGTGGCACGAAATAACTGTGGAAATATTTTTGGGAAATCCGTAAGTCCGGCGGCTAAAGTGTGGCCTTCTAAAATTTTTGCACGCAACGCAAACACCATGCCTTTGATGCGAGGCTTTTCAGTTTGATTACCCACCGCAGAGAGCGCTTCATCTAAAGGAATAGCTGCACGAACCAGAGTCGCTAACTGGCGCGTAAATAAAGCCAGGTCAGTTGTGCTAATGCTGCGACGAGATACCTGGGAGGGTTTGTCCTGTTGCTTTTTTTCCTGATTAGCTGCAGTGTCTATTTGTAACGGCATCATGCCTTTATCGCGCAACATCTGACGAACCTGACGTTGGGTGTCGCCTTCAATGATGCCCTTTTTTTCACGACCTTTTGCGTCGAGTGCGATGTATTCGAATGCTGCCATTTTTAATTATTTTTAATTAGGTTTAATTGTTTCAACATGTTTTTTTATACTTAGTCTTCGCGGGAAACACGCAACACTTCTTCGAGTGATGTGGTGCCCTGTAGTACAAGGCGTTTACCATCGGTGCGTAAGCTGGTGGTGAAGCTGCGGGCATATTTTTCCATCGTCTGTTCCGCTTCTCCATCGTGAATCATCTGCTGTAATGTGTCATCAATGGGAATTAATTCGTAAACACCTGTACGTCCCGAAAAACCTAAGTGATTGCATTCCTCACAACCTTTGGGGGCATAAATTTGTGGCGCTGCAGAAAGCTCAACCCCCAGCCACTCGCATTCGCTCGCCGTTGCGGTGTGGGCTTCGCGACAGTTCGGACAGAGTTGGCGAACCAGACGCTGGGCGAGTACGCCAATTAAACTGGAGGCTAATAAAAACGGTTCAACTCCCATGTCGCGCAAACGGGTAACCGCGCCAATGGCGGTGTTGGTGTGCAGGGTAGATAAAACCAGGTGGCCGGTTAAACTGGCCTGCACCGCGATAGATGCGGTTTCGAGGTCGCGGATTTCACCAATCATAACGACGTCCGGATCCTGTCGTAAAATCGCACGCAGGCCTTTTGCAAATGTCATTTCAACTTTGTTGTTAACCTGTGTCTGGCCGACGCCATCCAGATAATATTCTATGGGATCTTCAACGGTTAAAATATTGCGGCTTTTGTCATTGAGTCGGGTGAGTCCCGCATATAGCGTTGTGGTTTTACCGGAGCCGGTTGGGCCAGTTACCAAAATTATACCGTGGGGGTGGTGTAGCAAATCATTCAGGCGTTCACTGTCCGCTTCGGACATACCCAGATGCTGAACATCCAGTCGTCCCGCCTGCTTGTCTAACAAACGTAAAACGATACGTTCACCGTGTCCGGAAGGTAGTGTCGAAACACGCACATCAACAGAGCGTCCAGCAACCTTCAAAGAAATACGACCATCCTGCGGGATACGTTTTTCTGCAATATCGAGCTTCGACATAACTTTAATTCGTGAAATAACTAACGGCGCAATATTTTTTGGGGGTTGTAAAATTTCACGCAAAACGCCGTCAACACGAAAGCGGATTCGCATGCGATTTTCAAAGGCTTCAATGTGAATGTCCGAGGCGCTTATTTTTATCGCTTCGGTTAACACCGCATTTATTAATTTAATAATCGGTGCGTCGTCTTCGGCTTCGAGTAAATCTTCCGGTTCTATTGTTTCTGCCAACTGGTCGAGATCTAGCTCATCGCTAACCCCTTCCATTACCGCCATTGCCTGATCGGAATTTTGCTCGTAAGCTAGTGCCAGTTTTGCGTCGAACTCTTCAGTTGGAATTTTTGATAGTTCAATGCGCCGCCCAATAATTCGGCGCACTTCTGAAATGGCATGGGGATTTATATCGCCACGATAAAGTAGCTCAGCCTTGTCATCATTAATTTTTCCCAGCATAACCCCGTGACGTTTTGCAAATGCATAGGAAATGCATTGTGCATTTAGCTTCACGGCCTGATCCAGCTCAGTGCTCTGAGTTAAATCATTACTGGCGTTATTTGTCGATAAATTATTCAAAATCATCGCCGTTAAGATCTGACGCTTCTGCTTCCTGAATTTTTTCTTCTTTATTCAGTGGCGATTCAAGTTTTGCATCGGATGCATCCGCGGGCACTACTAAATTTTGTAATGGCGGAAGTAGTGGATTACTTTCATCCTTTAATAAACCAAAGCCATGTATTCCAGCATCGATTTGTTGAGCGCGTAAATAATTATATTTTTGATTGGTATGATAGGCGGCATCCCCCGCGTCACGCATAATACTGGGGCGTATAAAGACCATTAAATTCTGTTTATCTTTGGAGGTGGTATGGGAACGGAATAACCAGCCTAATAGTGGTATGTCGCCTAATACGGGGACTTTGGAAACATTGTCACGTAAATTGTCGTCAATCAATCCGCCAAGCACTAATATTTCACCGTCTTC
>Ga0316205_10000670_pt1 | contig 56746 bp, 54 predicted proteins | sample 3monthpyrite_MG_FD_204941 | JGI IMG/M metagenome (GOLD analysis project Ga0316205, IMG submission 204941) | Microbial mat bacterial communities from mineral coupon in-situ incubated in ocean water Damariscotta River, Maine, United States -... | ecosystem: Environmental > Aquatic > Marine >...
TGATCGGCTCCAGGTTGCGAAAGCCGTCTTTGCGCAGGGCGTCAAAGCTTTGCTCGAACAAGAAAAATTCCAGTTCGGTGGCCATTTTCGCCTCAAAGCCGAGCCCTTCAAGGCGGGCGATCTGACGTTTCAGAACGGCGCGCGGCGAATGGGGAACGGGTTGGTGGTCGTGATGGTCAAGAATGTCGCACAGCACCATCGCGGTTCCTTCGAGCCAGGGCACCGGGCGAATGGTTGTCAGATCGGGCTTCATCACATAGTCGCCATAGCCGGTCTGCCAACTGGTCGAGGCGTAGCCATCGGGGGTCGCCATCTCAAGATCCGTGGCAAGCAGGTAATTGCAGCAATGGGTTTCCTGAAACGAGGTTTCGACAAAATTCACGCCATGAAACCGTTTGCCCATCAACCGGCCCTGCATATCCACAAAGCAGGCCAGGACCGTGTCGATCGATCCGCTGGCAACGCTGGTTTTCAGGTCGTCAAAGCTCCAAGTTCCGGGCATGGTGGTCTACTTTCATATGGGGGATGGGGGCGGCCTCTGACCGCCCCCGATAGTGATGCATCAGCCGTAGCGGTAGGGGCGACCCGCCCGGACCATATCGGCGTTGTATCTGCGGAAGATTTCGACGACCCGGCGCTTGGTCTCGGATTCGGCGGCAATTTCCTCCCAGAACTCCTGTGCTGCGGCCTCGACGGTCGCCCATTCCTCGTCGGGGATCGTGGTCAGTTCCAACTTGTCGCCGTTGACGCGCAGGTTGGCCTCGCCGCCCCAATACCACCACTGGCGATAATAGTGCGACTGATCGGTACACACGCGGAACAGCGTCTGCAAGTCCTCGGGCAGTTCGTTCCAGCGTTCCATATTGGCAAAGAACGACCCCGCCCATGCGCCCGAAATGTTGTTGGTCAGGAAGTAGTTGGTCACATCGGCCCAGCCCACGGTGTAGTCCTCGGTGATGCCGGACCAGGCGATGCCATCCAGTTCGCCGGTTTGCATGGCAACCTCGATGTCTTCCCAGGGCAGGTTTACCGGAACAACCCCGAACCGGGTCAGGAAACGTCCGGCGGTCGGGAATGTGAAGATGCGCTTGCCTTCCAGATCGGCAAGGCTGCGGATCGGATCACGGGTGGCGAAATGGGCCGGGTCCCATGCGCCGGCAGAGATGTGCTTGACGCCGACGGCGGAATATTCCTCGTCCCAGATCTCGTTCAGGCCGTACTGATTGAACAGCACGGGCACGTCGAGCGAGTATCGCGAGCCGAAGGGGAAATAGCCGCCGAACACGGTGACCTCGGTGGGCGAGGCCATGGAATCGTCGTCGGATTGCACCGCGTCGATCGTGCCGCGCTGCAGGGCCTGGAACAGCTCTCCGGTGGGCACCAGCTGATCGGCGTAGAACAGTTCGATCTGCATCCGGTCGCCGGCAATCTGGTTGAACATCGCGATGGCCGGATCGATGACCTCGGCGGCCAGTGCGGCACCCGCGTAGGTCTGCATGCGCCAGCGGATTGTGCTTTGTGCCAATGCCGGCGTCGCCAGCGCGGCGGCTGCGGGGGCCGCTGCGGCTGCTTGGATAAACTTGCGTCTTGACGTCATGTCTTCTCTCCTTGGTTGGGGTGCGACCGCTTGAGTAGCGGCTCTTTTATGGTTGGTTTATAACAACATCGGGTAGCCACAGGGCGATACCCGGGAACATCATCACCAGGGCCAGAGCGACCACCATGATCAGCACGAAAGGCGTGATCGAAGCGTAGATATCGCGCAACGAGATTTCAGGCGGAGCCATGGCCCGCATCAAGAACAGATTATACCCGAACGGTGGGGTCATATAGGCGATCTGCGTCGTGATTGTGTATAGGATGCCGTACCAGATCAGGTCAAAGCCCAGCGCGCCGACCAACGGCACGTAAAGCGGTGCCACGATCACCAGCATCGCGGTGTCATCCAGGAACGTCCCCATGATGATGAAGCTGAGCTGCATCAAGATAAGGATCGCCCACGGGCTGAGGTTGAGACGCTCGGTAAACAGCCCCTCGATGGCGTTCACGGCACCCAACCCGTCAAAGACCGCGCCAAAGGCGAGGGCCGCCAAGATGATCCACATGAACATGCAGGTAATGGCAAGCGTGTTGCGGATCGAGTTTTCAAACACCGTGCGCGTCATGCGGCGTTTAAGGATCGCCGCGACAAAGGCCGCCAATGCGCCGATCGCCGAGCTTTCGACGAGCGATGTCCACCCCTTCAGGAACGGCACCATCATCGAGGCAAAAATGATGACGGGCAGAAGGCCGGCAAGCAGGAGGCGGTATTTCTCGCGCTTTGGGATGTCGCGCGATTCGGCATCCAGCACCGGGCCGAGGCTCGGGTTGATCCGGCAGCGGACGACGATATAGATCACGAACAACGAGGCCATCATCAGGCCAGGAAGGACGCCGGCCACCCAGAGCTGACTGACCGGTTGCCGCGCGATCATTGCGTAGAGGACCAGGACAACCGATGGCGGCACGAGGATGCCAAGGCTCGACCCGGCCTGAATGACGCCTGTCACCATGCGTTTGTCATAGCCGCGCTTGAGCAGTTCGGGCAGGGCGATGGTCGATCCGATCGCCATGCCCGCAACGCTGAGGCCGTTCATCGCCGAGATCAGCACCATCAAGCCGATCGTGCCGACCGCCAGCCCGCCCCGCAACCCGCCCATCCAGACATGGAACATCTTGTACAAATCATCGGCGATTTTGCTCTCTGACAGAATGTAGCCCATGAATATGAACATCGGCAGGGTCAGCAGGGGATACCAGCTCATCAAGCCCATTGAGGCCGAGAACGCGATGTCGAAGCCGCCCCTCTCGCCCCACAAAAGCAACGCCGCGATCACCGCGACAAAGCCAATCGCGCCGAATACGCGCTGCCCGGTCAGCAGCATCAGCATCATCGACGAAAACATCAGCGTGGCGATCAGTTCATAAGACATCAGATCTCTTCGCCGTTGAGCCGCAGAACGTCCTTGAACAGCTCTGAGATGCTTTGCAGCAGCATCAGGAACATGCCCAATGTCATCATCGCCTTGATCGGCCACATATAGGGCCGCCACGCGGAGGATGAGACCTCAAGGCGGCCGATCTCTTCGGTGCCCGTCACGAGGCCCGTAAAGAAGGAAAACGGCGCGCTGCCCCAATATCCCAATGAATAGGCGGTCGACGCCACGGCCCCGTAAAACAACACGCTGAGATAGGTGATCAGGAACAGGACCGTGAACAGATCGAACCACGCCTTTCTGCGCAGGGACCAGTCCGCGTATAGCAGGTCCATGCGGACGTTGGACCCCAGTTGGATCGAATAGGGCCCGCCCAGAATGTAATACGTCACCATTACGAACTGCGCCATCTCAAGGGTCCAGAGCGAGGGCACAAAGAACGTTTTGCTGAACGAGGACCAGAGTAAAATCGCCATCAGAACGAAGATGCCATACATCATCACGCGCCCGATGCGGTGGTTCACCGCATCCACCGCGCGAATGTATCCAAACATCAGGCCCGACATCGGACTGTCCCCGCCGCGCCGAGCCGCACGAAGGCCTCGACAAGCCAGTTTGAGATGGTGGCGGCCATCCTGTCTTGCTGTTCGCCGGTGGCGATCAGGTCGTTTCGAAGCTCGAGCATGACATTCAGGTGGCCCGCTTTGATGGCATGTTCCTTTAATGTATGGGTCACGCCGTCATCCGGACCGTAGGGCTCATTGCGGGCAACCCTGGCTGCGGTGTGGCGCGCGCCCACCTGCAACATCGCATCGGCAAGACGCGCATCGCTATCGTGCAAGATGCCGATCTCCACCGACCGCGTTTTGCCGTAATAGGTGGGCGTAAAGCTGTGAACCGTCACGATGACGGGGTTTTCTGTTTGACCGATGGCGGTCTGCAGCGCGTCGCAGAAGGGGCGGTAATAGGCATCTACGCGGCGGGCGCGCTCGCTCTGGCTCAGGTTCCGGTTGCCCGGAACCTCGATCACCTCGCTGCGCGCCGGCATGGCCGCCTCGGCGCTTGGGGGGCGGTTGCAGTCATAGACCAGCCGCGAGACGCGGGCGGCGATCAAGTTTGCATCCAGGTGGTGCGCCATCCGCTCTGCGACAGCCATCGCTCCGGGGTCCCAGGCGGCATGGCTGGTGCGGTCGGCCGTCGACAGGCCCAAACCGTTGAAGGCGGCCGGAATATGGTGGGAGGCGTGTTCACACACCAGCACAATCGACGACGATCCGGCCGCATTGAATGCCAATCCGTGAGATTCAACTTGTGCAGTGTGAACGTGCGCCATAGGCCCCCCCCCCAACCGCTCAACCGTGCTGCCAAGGGTGGCCGCTTGTCAACGAAATACTGACAATGATTTATCAAGAGGATCGTTTCTGTTATTTTTTCGATCAAAGAAGGAGCGATGCCAATGGCCGAAGACAGGTTAACCATCTCGGATCGCATTCAGAATCAGCTTGATGACTTGACGCGGGCCGAGCGCCAGCTTGCGCATTCGATTCTCGAGAACTACCCGGCGTCGGGCTTGGGGCCGCTCAGTGCACTGGCCAAAGACGCCGGCGTGTCGGTGCCCACGGTCGCCCGCATGGTCCAAAAGCTCGGCTTCAGCGGCTATCCTGAATTCCAGACAGAGCTTCGCGAAGAGCTGAAGGCCAAGGCCAAGAACCCGATCGCCAAGCATGACACCTGGGCCGAAGGCGCGCCTTCAGAACATATGTTGAACCGTCTTACCGATGCGGTGATTGACAATATCCGCAACACGCTCGGCCAGATCGACCCCAAGGATTTTGACGCCGCCTGCGAGTTGACTGCCGATGTCAGCCGCCACCTCTATATCGTGGGCGGGCGGCTGACCCATACGCTGGCGGAATATCTGTTTCTCCACATGCAGGTCTTGCGTCCCGGGGTGACCCATATCGAGTCCACCTCCAACGCATGGCCGCACTACCTTTTGGACGTGCAAGAGGGCGATGTTTTCATCATCTTCGACATGCGCCGGTATGAGAATAATACGCTGAAACTGGCGGAGATGGCCCATGCCAAAGGTGCAAAGCTGATCTTGTTCACCGATCAATGGCGTTCACCGGTGCATCAATTGGCGGATGTCAGTTTCAGCAGCCGGATCGTGGTGCCGTCTGCCTGGGATTCCGCGGTCACCCCGCTTTTGCTGTTGGAAACGATGATCTCGACCGTCCAGAATCTGACCTGGGGCGATACAAGGGACCGGATGGAAGCGCTTGAGGATATGTTCAACCAGACGAAACTGTTTCGAAAATTCACCTGACGCGAGGCCCGACGCTCGTGGATTGCTCCGCGAGGTGATTGCTGATGCACCGCATCCCGCTTGAACTCGTCGCTGTAATTGCTTGTCCCCATGACGGCCTCCTAGCCTCAAAGTTAGGGGGCAAAGCGTCTACAAATCTAGGGGCACCTCAGAGCGCCTTTTTCCTGAACATGCGAGTTTTGCACTATCACTCGTGCGACTTGCGCTTGCCAGCCGAGATCCCGAACGCGTCTATCCAGCTTATGTCGCGATTATGCAATACATCCAAGAAACAGCTTTTGAGAGCCAGAATAGCGGCGCGATTGTTGAGCTCTTGATGCACGCCATCGAACAGCGCACCCAACCGGGGTTAAGCAGTGCACTTCAACTCGTCGGCGATCTTGTTGCCGCTGGACGTCTGAGCTCAGCCAATCAAGAGCGAATTGTGGCTGCGCTTCCTGCCTTGCTGGAGGAATATCGTTACGATCAAGGTCGCCTTGAAGTTCCGTCACTTGCCGATTTGCCCCTCGTTAGAAAGCGCGTCCACAGGCTAGCATCGCTGCTTGGGAAAGAATATAAACTGCTGGACGAGATTACTGCGAAGCTTAGTGAAGATCACTTGCCTGAAGTGCGTAAATATTAAAATTGTTACCCGCCTCTACTCAGTTGGGGGCGCTGGTCCATAACGATTTCAACTTACTACTCTTCGCCATAAAAATAGAACCTACGGCGCGAGACGTCGCTGTTTGTCAGCAGTATTTTCCATAGCGCTTCGCCAATAAATGCGAGGATAGCCCCGGCAACGCCAAGGTGAAGCAGGAACAGGGTGTAGACGTCCCAAAAGTGGCCGGTTTCAGAGCGATAGGAGATGAAGCCAACGCTGGTGACGACCAGTAGGACAATCCCCGTCACGCGCAAAGAATTGGCGAATTTGTTGATTGGCGTCTTAGGGTCTTTCAAATGTTTCATCGGGTTGTCCGCCTTAGCCAATGGCCGAAAAGAACAGCTTTGCCTCGCTTTGCGGCGAGGTGCCCTTGGAAAGGGATTGTTCAAAGATGTAGTGAGTGAATTTTTGTATTTCCGCGCTGGAAAACGTCCTCTTGTTCGTCTGCGCGTGATCAAACACAGCCTGCGCGGTTTCCCCAGCCAAACGAGCGGACTGCTCGCTGTCAGGCACGGAGTTTCCATACACCAGCCACATGAGGTTCTTGTCGAATTCTTCGCAAAACTTGACTGCGATCGAGAGCGGCAGCTCCCGTTTTTCAAGCTCGTAATTCTTATAAGATTTGTCAGCGATCCCCAGGATCGCTGCGACTTTGTTTTGAGGATAGCCAAGCTGACTGCGTACGCTCAGCATCCTTTGGCCAATTCCAATCAATACAGTTGACATTCGGACAAATGTTCCCATATTTGGACTTACATAACCTTTTGTTGCGTATTCTTTCTATTGATATCACTAAATGCCAAAGAGGAAAGAACTATGGACGATTGTTCCCTGCTTATCCCGAGAGAATTGGCAGCTCATAGCGGCTGGCCTGAGAAGCGGATCAGGAAGTTGATAGCCACCAGAAGCATTCGATTCCTCAAGAACGGGACTAATTTCCTACTGCCGCAGGACGCGGTTCAGGACTACATCGCGCGGAATATGGTGGAACCTGACGAGCGTTCGGGCGCGAGCAAGCCATGAGCCGGGCAGGGCAAACACCCATCATGGCCAGCGAGACGACCGCCGCGCGGTTGCTCGATTTGCGCACGAACGAGTTCAAGGCTTTGGTCGATGAAGGTCACCTACCGCCGGGGCATGAAATTGCGCCCGGCGTTGTTCGTTGGGATACTGAGACGCTCAAGCGAATTTCAGGTGGGGATGTGACAGGATTATGGGATCAAATGCAGTGGTAGGCCGACGCAAGAAATACCTTTGGCAGCATCCGTCTGGCCGTTGGTATGTGCGCAAGAGCGTCAACGGCAAGATGTTCTATCTGGGGCGGATCACGGCGGGGGAAGGCACGGCCGAGTTCGACCAGCAGTACTGGGAGATCGTCAGCGGGAAGAAAGCGGTCTCCAAGACATCATGGGGCGCTTTAATTGACGCGCTGCGTGAGACCGACAAATGGAAAGATTTTTCGCCTCGCTATCGGCGCGACCTTGAGCAAGTTTTTGAGTATTTGACCGAAAAGATTGGGCGCGCTGACGTGGCACGCCTGACCCAAGCCGACATTTATGACGCCATGGAAAAGAACCGGCATCGGGTCAGGTTCGCGAACTACATCCCGACCGCGATCAGCATGTTATCCAAAATGGCGATGCGCAAGCGCTGGCGCAAAGACAATCCCGCGATTGATATCGAGCCGTTGAGGGTTCCGAAGGACCGCAAGAAACCGCATTTGCCGTGGACGGATTGGGCGGTCGAAAAGATGCGGGAAGAGGGGGAGCCATTGCCTCGCCTGATTTTCGAGATTGGCGTGGGGAGTGTACAGCGCCCCGGAGACTGGGTGGACTTCCAGTGGGGCGACTATGACGGCGACACGCTCAAGCTGCGCCAGAACAAGACAGAAACCGTCCTTTCACTGCCCTGTACGATTACACTCAAGACGGTACTGGACGTTGCGAAGGCCGATCTGGGATTCGCGCCCCACCCATCGCGCCACATCCTGACGAGGGCTGATGGTTCGAAGATGGATTATCACGCGATGGCACGTGTGATGGTTCGAGAGCGTAAACGGTTGGGCCTGATGGCCTTTGACCAACACGCCTTGCGGTATCGTGGCGTGATGGAATTGGCCTGGGCGGGCTGCACGGACGATGAAATCGCCAGCTACAGCGGCCACACATCCAAAGAGATGATCATCAAATATGCGGGGGAGGCCCGTCAGATCATGCGTGCGCGACAGGCGGCAGCAAAGCGCAAGTGACTACGAACAGAACAAGCACAGAACGAGAAACTGATACCCGAGGTGATACCCAATGAGCAGAGAAACCCATAACCCATTGATTTTATTGGAGGCGAGTACCGGAATCGAACCGGTGTACACGGATTTGCAATCCGCTGCGTAACCACTCCGCCAACTCGCCGATCTCGTGGTCAGGCGCGGTTTAGCCCCAAACCGGGGTGGGGCGCAAGCGTTGATGCGCGGGGCTTTCGGATCACGCACGGGCCCCATGAAGCCCGCGCGGCGGCTTGTCCGTTGCCCTGCCGCGGCACCTGTGGCATGACGGCCCAAACGTCACCAGAACCCCGGGTCAGAACATGCAGGATTTCGTCGCCCTTCGCACCATGATGGTAGATACACAGGTCCGCCCGCAGGATGTGACCAAGTTCAATATCATCGAGGCCATGCTCACCGTCGCGCGCGAGGCTTATCTGCCAGATTCGCTGCGCGATGTGGCCTATATCGGCGAAAACGTAACGCTGGACGGCGACCGCGTCGTGCTGGAGCCGCGCACGATGGGCAAAATCCTCGATGCGCTCGATATTCAGCCCGATGAGATGGTGCTCGATCTGGGACCGGGGCTTGGCTATTCATCTGCCCTGCTGGCGCAGCTGGCCGAGGCGGTTGTCGCCATCGAAGAGGTGCCGGGCATGGCCAGCGAGGCGCAGGACACTCTCGGTGCGCAAGGCGTCGACAACGTCGCCGTGATCGAGGGGCCGTTGGCACTGGGCAGTGCCAAGCACGGGCCCTTTGATGTGATCTGCATTGAAGGCGGGGTCGAGGAAGTGCCCGACGAACTGCTGGAGCAGTTGAAGGATGGCGGGCGCATTGCCGCAATTTTCATGACCGGGGCCCTTGGCGAATGCCGGATCGGGCATAAGTTGGATGGCAAGCTCTTCTGGCGCATGGCGTTTAACGCCACGGCACCTGTTCTTCCTGGCTTCCACAACGACGCTGGATTTGTTTTATAGAGTGAGATTCCCGGTGATGCGGGTGCAAGCCCAGGGGTATGGCAATGCGTAGCAAGATCGTTTCCGTTCTGACAGCAGTGACACTGGTGGCCTTTTCGATCCCTGCGAGTACGGCGGTCGCCGACACGCTGGCCGATACGATGGCCACTGCCTATCGCAATTCCGACCTTCTGGAACAGAACCGGTACCTCTTGAGGTTACAGGATGAAGGCGTGGCGCAGCAGGTGGCGGGCCTGCGCCCGGTGATCAATTTCGTGGCAAGCTCACGCTGGTCCACGCCCAGCACCGGGCAGACGGATCGGATCAGCCTGACCGCCGAGATGCTGCTCTACGATGGCGGCGGCCGGCGGCTGTTGCGCGACGCCGCACGTGAACAGGTTCTGGCGGCGCGGCAGTCGCTGTTGGCGCTGGAACAGCAGGTGCTGCTGGATGCCGTCACCGCCTATATGCAGGTCTGGCGCGATATGCAGGTCGTATCCGTGCGCGAAAGCAATGTCCGCGTGATCACCCAACAGCTGCGCGCCGCGCGCGACCGGTTCGAGGTCGGCGAAGACACCCGAACCGACGTGGCACAGGCCGAGGCGCGGTTGGCTGGCGCGCGGCGTGATCTGGTCTCGGCCGAGGGGTCGCTGATGATCAACAGCGAGCTGTTCCGGCTGGCGGTGGGCGTCGCGCCCAATGAGCTGACCGGACCAGGGCCGCTACCGTCGCTGCCCGACAGCCGCGATGAGGCCGATGAGATCGGGCGACAGAACCACCCGCTGATCGAGGCCGGGCGCCGCGGTCAGCGTGCCGATGAGCTGAACCTCGAAGCAGCGCGCAGCGATTACGGGCCCAGCCTCAGCCTGCGCGCCGATATGGGCATTGATCCTGCCGATCGCAGTGACGCTTTCGAGGATTCCGCCAGCGCATCGCTGACCCTCAGCCTAACCCAACCGCTTTATGCTGGTGGGCGTCTGGCGTCGAATGAACGCATCGCGCTGGCCACGCTGCATGCCGGACAATCCGAGCTTAATCAGACGGTGCGCCAGGTGGCGCGGCAAATCGGAGATTCCTTCGCCCAGATCTCGATCGCCTCGGCATCAATCGAGGCCTCGCAACAGCAAATCCGCGCCAATCGGTTGGCTTTCGAAGGCGTGCAGGAGGAGGCCTCGCTGGGGGCCCGCACGACGCTGGATGTGCTGAATGCCGAACAAGACCTGCTGGATGCGCGGATCGGCCGGATCGAGGCGCAAAGCGCGCTCTACCAGGCAAGCTATGGCCTGTTGGCTTCGATGGGGCTGCTGACAGTGGAGCGTCTGGGCCTGGATGTGCCGGAATATGATGTCACTGCATATTCCGAGGTTGTGTCGGGGGCACCCGTTCGATCGCCGACTGTGCGCGGTGCGCGGCTGGATGCGGTGCTGGATCGGTTAGGCCGCGCCGAATAAGCCGCGCCGAAATCGCCACAAATTTAGCTATCCATTGTGCGAAGGCGCGCGCGCCTGTATCCTCGTCCGAAAATAAGGCATCGCGCGCAGGCAGGCGCGGCGAAATCGGAGTGGTGGCACCATGGCAGACCCGGTAAAATCCGACGAGATTGAGGACGTCTTGTCGTCTATCCGCAGGCTCGTGACCGAGCATCAGCCACCCTTGGCCGATACGGGTCTGGCAGAGCCGGCCGCGGCTGACCGGCTGGTTTTGACACCGGCGTTGCGCGTGGCCGACCCCGAGGATCCGTGGGTCACCATCGCCGCGCAAGACGATTTGACAGATGACGATGTTGAGCTGCCGCGCACGGACGGTGTCGATTGGGCCGACGAAGTGTGGGGCGACGAAAGCGCGCGCGAAGATCCTGATTTCGACCCGCAATTGCAGGCCGATATCTGGGAAGAGAGCGAAACAGCAGGGCCTGAGGCTCTGGCCTCTGCCACGGCGATGACCGTCGATGAAAGCCTGTTCCTGCCCTCCGAGGGGCCGCAGGAGACGGTGGGCGACCGCGGCACCGCGGCCCAAGCCGATGAAGTTCGTGCGGCGGATGCCGCGGATATGGATGATCCGATCGATACGCAAGCCGATGAGGAAGCCCCGCTCTCTTTCATCCGCTCCTCCAGCAGCGTTGTCGATTACGAGCCGGAGGAAGGCAGTTTAGCTGCCCCCGACGAAGCCCCCCCCGTTGCGACACTGGAGCTGGCCGAGGCGCGGGCGGCGCAGATGGCCGTCGCAGGCGTCTTGTCCGAAACCGGCTCTGATGCGGTTGAGGAGGGCGCGCAGGATGCGGACGATACGCCGTCGGCCCCCGGTGAGGTGCCCGGTTCGGTGAAAGACAAGGCCGAGGGCGGGCCCGATGGCCCGGCTTCGGCTGCGGCGGATCCGGCGGGGGATGCGATGCCCGAAGATCCGCATGTGGACGCGCCTGAAACGCCGAAAGACGCCGAGCACGGTGCCAACGTTGAAGACCTCGGCGAGTCCCCCTTCCGCTTTCCAGATGACGACGTGTCCGTCGTGGATGAAGACGCCTTGCGCGAAATCATTTCCGATGTGGTGCGCGAGGAATTGCAGGGGGAAATGGGCAAACGTATCACGCGCAATATTCGTAAACTGGTGCGCCGCGAGATCCGCATCGCGCTTGCTTCTGACGAGCGGGATGAGTGATCACCCCTTGACCTGACGCAGGTTGGGGGCAATCTGGTCCCTATGTTCCCCTTGCGCGACCATAACCCGTCGGAACGCACCCCCTATGTCACCTGGGCCCTGATCGCCATCAATATCGCTGTGTTCCTCAGCTACTTCCCGAGCATTGGCGACGAAGAGCGGGTGTTGATGTCCTTTTATTCCGATTGGGCACTGGTGCCCCGCCTGGTCAGTCAGGGCGATCAGACCTATACGATTTTCACGTCGATGTTCCTGCATGCCGGTTGGCTGCACCTGGCCGGTAACATGCTGTTTTTATATATTTTTGGTGACAATCTGGAAGATGCGATGGGCCATGTCGGCTATCTGATCTTCTATCTCGCCAGCGGTGTGGCGGCGGCGTTCGGGCAGATGCTGGCCGATCCTGCCTCGCCCGTGCCGATGGTCGGGGCTTCTGGCGCAATTGCGGGCGTGATGGGGGGGTATCTGTTGCTGTTTCCGCATGCGCGTGTCGACTTGGTGCTGATCCTCTTCGTTATTGTCAAGGTTATCACTATACCTGCCTGGCTGCTTCTGGGGCTCTGGTTTGCACTGCAATTGGCCAACGGAACCGTGACGGCGGCGGCTGGAGGCGGTGTCGCCTATTGGGCGCATGCAGGCGGATTCGTGGCGGGAGTTATGCTGACGCTGCCACTGTGGCTGAAGCGGGGCGGGCCACGCCTCTGGAAAACATCCCATGGCCAGCCTGGGCATGAGGGCTGGACGCAAGAGAGGCGCGATGCACAACCTCCCCGGCGCGGTGCCGGGCCTGAGGCATCTGCGCCCGAGGCAACCGGTGAGACCGATATCCCACGCGCCGGACGGCGTGGACTAAGGCGACCATCGCCCTGGGGTGGGCGGCGCTGACGGGATGAATGCCAGACCCGGGCGCGATGGACCGTAAAAGTTTTCTTGAAAACTTTTACGGGTTAAAATCCTTCAGAAAGGATTTTCGGCTGTCGTCCACTCGCAAGGACCGGGGCCCCGTTGGTGCTGCCTGAAATCAAAGATTTCAGCCAAATCTAGGGATATCGCGGGCCTTTCGGGGTGCGCTTTGGGGTCAGGCGCGCTCGGCGTATTCCATCGACTCGGTATTGACGACGATCATCTCGTCTTGTCCCACGAAGGGCGGCACCATGATCTTGACGCCATTGTCCAGGACCGCCGGTTTGAAGCTGTTGGCCGCCGTCTGGCCTTTTACCACCGGTTCGGTTTCGACAATCTGGCACGTGACTTTCTGAGGCACGGTCGCATTGAGCGCCTCGTCGTCATAGAACTCCACCACGATGGTCATGCCATCCTGCAGGAAAGGCCGGCGGTTGCCCAACAGATCCGAGGGCAGTTCGATCTGCTCATAGGTCTCTGTATCCATGAAGACCAGCATGCCGTCGCTTTCATAGAGGAACTGCTGATCTTTCTGTTCCAGGCGCACCCGCTCGACCTTATCCGCCGACCGGAAGCGTTCGTTGAGTTTGGATCCGTTGCGCAGGTTCTTCATTTCGACCTGCGCAAAGGCCCCGCCTTTGCCGGGTTTGACATGGTCGACTTTGACCGCCGCCCAGAGGCCGCCATTATGTTCGAGAACATTTCCCGGGCGAATTTCATTGCCGTTGATTTTGGGCATGTGTCATTTCCGTGGCAAAAGGTTGAGATTTTCCTGGACGAACCTATATCTGCCCCTTGGGAAGGTGGCAATACACCCGAAATTGCGCAAATCGTTAACCAGCCATGCGCTGCGCGCATGGCACATATGCAAAACTTGCACACACGAATCGGTTCAAATGTGGTCTTAACGAGCGACACGCCGGAAATGCAAGAGCAATAAGAAGGACGACGGAATGAGAGATTTCGTTGATGGGACGGCATTCAACTTTGAGCAAGGGCAACGGTCGCGCAAATTGTTTGCGGCGGTGGTTCTCGCAGCGTTGGATGACGCCATTGCAGATGACAAGAAATACGGCAACGGGCCCGATCAGATCGCCCGTTGGGCGCGGTCGCGCGACGGCCGTGAAGTGTTGTCCTGTGCCGGGATCGACCCGAACGAACGTGTCGTCTCGGGCCTGATGGCCTTTGTCTCGAACGGTGTGCGCACCTCGGTGGCGCTCAGCCGTGAGGAAAGCGAACGTCGCAATCAGGCCGAAGCCGCCTGATCAGGAACCAGACCCTATCCGGTCCTTGATGAAATACGCGCCCTGAAGGGCGCGTTTTTCGTTTTTGGCTGGCGACAAAAAAGGGCCGCCCGGATCATGGGGCGGCCCTTTGTCGTTGTCCCTGCGTCGATCAGTCAGCGCCGCGCACGTCGAACGTGGCATCGGGGGCAGGGTGGAACAGCTTCTGCACAAAGAAGATGCCCACGGCCGCCGCGACCCCGATCAGGTCGGAAGCCCATCCGCCTTCGATCATAAAGAGCGCGGCGATGATGATTGCGACCCGCATGAACCATGCGATCCGGCCGCCCATGAACCAGCCCTGCACCCCCGATGACAACAGGAACACGCCAATTGTGGCGGTGAGCCCCGCGCGCAGGATCTCCAGCCAGGTGCCGTCCATCAGGATGGCCGAGTTGTAGAAGAACATGAAGGGCACCACGAAGGCCGAAATGCCGATCTTGAACGAGGCCACCGATGTCTCCATCGGATTCGCCCCCGATATGCCCGCCGCCGCGTAACTGGCCAGCGCCACGGGTGGCGTGATGGCCGAGACCACCGCGAAGTAGAACACAAAGAAATGCGCCGTCAGCTGCGGGATACCAAGCTGCACCAGGCCCGGTGCCACGACCGAGGCCGCAACCGCATAGGCCGCGGTGGTCGGCATCCCCATCCCCAGCAGGATCGCGATGCACATGGCAAAGAACAGCGCCAGAAGCTGGCTGGCCTCGGCCAGGCCGAGCAGCAGCGACGAAAACCGGGCCCCGACCCCGGTGAGCGAAATGACCCCCACGATGATACCGGCGCAGGCGACGACGGCGATGATCTGGATCGCCATGATCCCGGCCATCTCGAAGGCCTTGAGGATGGCGGCAATCCCCATCCGGTGCGGTGTCAGCCAGCTGACCACGGCGGCGGCGACGGTGGCCAGCGTGCCCGCGCGAATGACCGAGTAGCCCATGAACAGCGCCGCGATCAGGATGATGATCGGGATGAACAGATAAACTTGCCGGATCAGCTGGTTCAGCTTGGGCAGTTCATCCTCGCGCATGCCGCGCATGCCCAGTTTCGCGGCCTCCAGATCGACCATGAAATAGATCGAGGTGAAGTAAAGGATTGCCGGGATGATCGCGGCGACGGCGATCTCGGTATAGGGGATGCCGGTGATCTCGGCCATGATGAAGGCACCGGCCCCCATGATCGGCGGCATGATCTGGCCCCCGGTGGAGGCTGCGGCCTCGATCGCGCCGGCGGTTTTCTTGTGGTAGCCGACCTTTTTCATCAAAGGGATTGTCAGCGAGCCTGTGGCCACGACATTGCCGGCCGAGGTGCCGTTGATCATGCCCATCAGGCCCGAGGCGAAGATCGCAACCTTGGCAGGGCCGCCGCGCGCACGCCCGGCGGTGGCGAAGGCGAAATTGACGAAATAATCGCCGACTTTCGAGGCCTGAAGGAAGGCCGCGAAGATGATGAAGAGGATGATATAGGTCGAACTGACCGCGACGGTCGGCCCGAGGATGCCGGCATCGGTATAGACGAAGCCGAAAAAGCGCTGCCAGTTATAGGGGGTCTGCACGGCCAGGATGCCGGGCAGCAGATGCGCGGTGAAGGTATAGACCAGAAAGACACCGGTGATGATCACCAGCGCCAGCCCCGCCACCCGGCGCGTCAGCTCCAGGATCAACGCGGTTCCGGCGGTGGCGGCAAAGGCCACGCCGATGGGCACGAAGGGCGTGCCGACGGAATTGCGCGCGGCGGTGGAATAGATCGGAACCAGATAGAGCGCCACGACGACGCCACAGATCGCCAGCACGATATCCGAGCTTGAAAACCGGTGGCGGTGGGTGTTTTCGAACCAGCCGAGCGCAATGGCCCCGAAGGTTGCAATCATCAGGGGAATGCCGAACCAGTTCACCTCCTGGCCATAGATCTCGGTGCCGGGAAACGCGGGCCAGGTGGTCAGGCCGCCCATCTCGGGCAGGGTGCCGCTATTGACCAGAAAACTGAACTTGATCGCCATATAACCCGCCAAAAGGGCTGGAATCATCAGCGCATACCCGGCCAGCGACAGGCGTCGCGTTTCGGGCTTTTCCACATCGGGAAACAGCCGGGCCCCATAAAGAAGAAACCCGAGCGCCAGCGCGCCCGAGACGTGGATGATGCGGAAATTCCAGGTCTCCAGCGGAAACTGCGGCAGAAACGGCAGGTCGATCCCGGTCCAGGCGCTGATCGAGACACCATTGAGCGCGGCCATGTGAAACCCGGCATAGAGCGTCGCATAGGTCGCGATAAAAGCCATCGAGGCCCCGGTAAACAGGCGGCGGTTGCGCTCGACCGGCTCGTCATCGACGCCTTCGGCCAGAACGACCTGGTCGGCTTCTTCTGGTGTGGTGGTCATGTTCCCCTCCGCTCTGCCATCTGGGGCGTTGCCCGGCAGATCCCCTTGCTAAAACTGCCGCGCCCCGTGTGCGAGACCGGGCGCGGCGATTGTGTGTCAGGCCAAAGCCCGGATCACATATCCGAGTAGATCATGTCATCCGGGATATCGGCACCGGCATTGTCGATGAACCACTGGGCCGCACCGGGGTGCCAGTTCATCACGGTGTTCTTGTCCCAGTTCTCCGGCAGGGTGGAGCGCGCGGCGCGGTGGATGCCCACCATCCGCTCATTGTCCGACATCACCACATCGACCACGGCATAGACGAACGAGGCCGGCAGTTCGCAATTGGCGATGGCGAAGTTCCACATCGAGACCGAGCGCGCGTCATCTTCCAGCGTGGTATAGGTGTCGGCCGCGATATCGAAGGCCGAGACCGGGAAGGCCTCCATGATCTGGGCCTGCTCGGCTTCGGTGAACTCGATGATGTTCACATCCGTCTGCACTTCCAGCTGGCTGACAGCAGGCACCGGCACGCCGGCGGCAAAGGCGATCACATCAAGCAGACCGTCCTGCAACTGGCCGCCCAGGTCGGTCCAGCCGCCATTACGCCGATCGAAATTGACACCCAGCTCTTCCATCATGCGCGGGAAATAGGTGTCCGAGGTTGAGCCGGCCGGGCCAAAGCCGATGCGTGCACCATCGGGGATATCGGCCACCGAGGTGATGCCGGATGAAGCCAGCGCGGTCACGCTGAACGGCGTCTGATACATCGGGAAAATTGCGCAGGCATTGGTCATTTGCAGCCCGGGCGCGATCGGGTTGGTACCTTGCAGCGATTCCGCCGCCGGGCCCATCGTGGTCATGCCGAACTGGGCCTCGCCGGTATGGACGAGGGCCATGTTCTGCATCGGGCCGCCAGTGACTTCGCCGCCGCCGGTCAGGCCCAGCTCTTCGGCCACAAGATTGGCCCAGCCCGAGCCATAGGCGAAATAGGTGCCGCCCTGAGATGCGGTGCCCACGGTAAAGCTTTCGGGCCAGTCGCTGCGATCCACATTGGCGTCGGCAAAGACGGCCGTGGTGCTCAGCGCGGTGGTCAAGGCCAGAGTGGCCATTCTGGTAAATGTCATGTCGGGTTTTCCTCCAAGTTGTGCCAGCTCCCCGCTGGCTCCCGTTGGGCCGGAACCTCCATTCCGGCCGGGGCGTGTTTGCAGACGCCGCCCCTTGCCGGGCAATTAAGCGGTGCGGGGCGGTCGCCGTTCAACCGGGGTGGCCGCAAAAATAGCAGGCCGAGATCAGATATTTTCCGCCATGGGTCGGATCGGGGACAAAGCGCCCCCGACCATGTCCCCGTTTCGACACAGCGCCGGGCGCGGTGGTCCCACAAGCAGGCCCGGCACGATCACGGCTGCCCCGCGGGCAAAGCGCGTGACGGGCCGGGGAGCCATAGAAATCAGCTATCGGTCGCCGTTGAACGCATCCCGGGTCAGGCCGTATTTCTGCATCTTTTCATAGAGCGCCTTACGTGACAGCCCGAGCGCCTCATAGGTCTCTTTCAGGCTGCCGCCATGGGCCGTGAGGCTGGCCGCAATCAGCGACTTTTCATGCAGGGCGATGCGGTCTGACAAGGCCTCGCCCCGGCCCATATCCAGCGGGCCGATATCGAGATCGAGCCCAAGCGCGAACCGATCTGCGGCATTGCGCAGTTCGCGCACATTGCCGGGCCAGGGCCGGGCCGCGACCGCGTTCAGCACCGCCCCCGGAATGTTGCGGGTCGGGCGCTTGTAGCGGGCGGCGGCCTCGGTTGTCAGATGCACGAACAGGCGCGGCACATCCTCGGCGCGCTCGGTTAGGTCGGGCATGCGGATGGTCACCACGTTCAGACGATAGAGCAGATCGGCCCGGAAATCGCCGGCTTCGGCTGCGGCCCGCAGATCCTGTTTGCTGGCCGCGATGAACCGCACATCCAGATCGACCGGGTCATTCGATCCGAGCCGGGTGATCGCCCGGTTCTGGATCGCGTGCAGCAGCTTTGCCTGCAGGGGCTGAGGCATGGTCTCGATCTCATCGAGAAAGACGGTGCCGCCACGGCCATGTTCGAACCGGCCATAGCGGGCCCGTGTCGCGCCGGCAAAGGCCCCGGCCTCGTGGCCAAAAAGCTCGCTTTCGATCAGGTCAGCGGGCAGGGCGGCACAATTGATGTGCACGAAGGGCTTGCCCGCGCGCGCCGAGGCGCGATGCAGGGCGCGCGCGGCGACCTCCTTGCCGGTGCCGGTGGCCCCCTCGATCAGCACATCGGCCTCGGTCGCGGCAATGGCGCGGACCTGGGCGCGCAGGCGTGTCATGATCTCGGAACGTCCCGTCAGCCGCGCCTCGATCGCGTCGCGCCCGCCGACCTGGCTGCGCAGCTGGCGGTTTTCCAGCGTCAGGCGGCGCTTTTCCAGCGCCCTTTGGACGGTGGTGACAAGCCGCGCGGGGTCGTATGGCTTTTCGACAAAATCATAGGCCCCGTCGCGCATCGACTGCACCGCCAGGTCGACATCGCCATGGCCGGTGACCAGGATGACGGGGATCTCGGGGTCGATCTCCAGCGCGCGCGCCATCAGCGTCAGCCCGTCCATCCCCGGCATTCGGATATCGGTGACCAGAACGCCCGCGAAATCGCGCGCCACATGGGCCAGCGCCGCGCCGCCTTCGGCAAAGCAGGTGACGCTCAGATCCTCCAGCTCCAGGCTTTGCGCGGCGGCCCGGCGCAGGTGGTCCTCGTCATCGACAAAGAGGATGGTTTGCTTGTTCATTCGGCGGCCACCTCGGCTGATGCTGCGGCGGTCAGGTCAACGACAAAGACCGCGCCGCCATCGGCGTGGTTATGGGCTGACAGGGTGCCGCCGAAATCGCGCACGATATTGTAGGAAATCGACAGGCCCAGCCCCAGCCCCTTGCCCGGGCGCTTGGTGGTAAAGAACGGGTCGAAAAGCTGCGCTTCGGCCGATTGCGACAGGCCCGGCCCATGGTCGCGCACCCGCACCTGCCAGCGTGTGCCGGTCGCGGCGATCTCGATCTCGATGCGGGGGCGGGGATCATCCTCCATCGCGTCCAGCGCATTCGACAGCAGATTGACCAGCACCTGCTGCAGCCGCACCTGTCCGCCCATCACCATGATCTCGGCCTCGGGGCGGGCAAAGATGATCTCGGCCCCCGCCGACGACATCCGCCCGCCCATCAGCGCCAGCGCATCGTCAAGCACCGCCAGAAGCGGGATCGGCCCGATCTTGTCCTGCGGGCGGCGGGCGAAATTGCGCAGATGTTTCGAGATCGCGGCCATGCGGTCGGCCATCTGCGAGATCAGCCCGACATTCTTGCGCGCCTCGTCGGGCCGGTCGCGGTCGAGATATGTCGCGGCGTTTTCGGCATAGGCCTTAACGGCGGCCAGCGGCTGGTTGAACTCATGGCTCAGCCCGGCCGACATCTGGCCCAGAGCTGCCAGCTTGCCGGCCTGGACCAGCTCGCTCTGGGTGCGGCGCAGGCGGGCCTCGGTGGCGCGGCGATCCTCGACCTCCTGGGTCAGTTGCGCATTGGCATCGTTGAGATCGGCGGTGCGCTCGGCCACGCGCGCCTCAAGCGTCTCCTGATAGAGCTTCTGCTGCGCCAGCCGTTCCAGCAGGCGCGCCCGGCGCTGCAAATAAAGCGCGCCCGCGAGCCCGGTGAACAGCACCGCCAGAATGAGCAGGGCCAGAACCTGCCGGGCCTGCCGGACGGCCTGCACCGTGGGCGTCAGAACCCAGACCCGCCAGCCCGCCGCCGCAATGAGCCCGATATTGGTGACGAACTCTTCGGTGTCCTGCGCACCCTGGACGCGCAGGATCTCCATCGTCGGACCCAGGTTCTCGCGCACCGCGTTCAGCGGGCGCAGCCGGTCAAGGGGGTATTGCCGGGCGGCGCTGATGGCCTCGATCGCGGGTTCAGGGACGGGGCCGATGGTGTTGAATATCCAACCCGTTCGGTCGGAGAGGAAGATTACATTGCTGGGATCGGTCACCAAAATGGTGTTGTCACCGTCGCGCCAGGTCTGTTCGAAGCCGTCCAGCAGGATCTTGACCACGACCACACCCAGAATTTCCGTATTGTCGATGATCGGCGCGGAAAAGAAATAGCCGCGCTGCCCGGATGTGATGCCAAGCCCATGAAACCGGCCGCGGCCTTGGGCGAGCGCATCGGTGAAATAGGGACGGAACGCGAAGTTGCGCCCGACGAAAGAGGTCTCGCGCCGGTAATTGCTGGCGGCGATCGTGGTGCCCTCGATATCCATGACATAGATATCGGCCAGATCGAGGGTCAGCGCGGTCTGGCGCAGCTGTTCATTGGCAAAGGGCAGCAGGCCCTGATTATCCGGGTCGCGCAGGATCTGCGACAGGATCGGGCGCTCGGCCAGCAGCGCGGGCAGCGCCTCGGTCCGGCTGAGCGCGCCGCGCAGGCTGGCGGTGGCCAGGTTGAGCGTCGCCTCTTCGCGCGCGCCGGTCTGGGTGATGAAATAGCGTTCGATTCGGGGCAGTGCGGCAAAGCTGAGCCCGGTCGCCAGCAGCACCAGCAGCGCAAGATTGCGCATGGCCTGTCGCATGGGGCGGAATTTTGTGGGCGCTGCCGTCATGGGCCAAGTATGGGCCGGGCGCGGGCGCTTGCCTAGGGCCGAAGTCGGTCAACGCGTGCATCACGTATAGCCAGATGAAGATCCGCCTGCGCGGTGATCGACCCGGTGGTGAGACATGGTTGGCCCTTGAATATCCGGGCGCGGTAGGCCTTTCTGCGCTCAGATTTCCACCCGATGAGGCCCCGCCATGTATGATGCCAACTATCTTGCACACAGGTTGCGCGCCGCCTCGCTGGGCCGCGAAGCTGCGCCATTTCTGACCCATGGTCTGACCGGCGAGGTCACCAGCTATGGCCGGTTCTTCGCCAATGCCGAACGCATGGCCACCGCGCTCAGGCGCATGGGCGTGGCCCCCGGAGACCGGGTGGCGGTGCAGGCCCCCAAGACGCAAACCATGCTGGAGCTTTATGTGGCCTGCGTGTTGTCGGGGGCGGTATTCCTGCCGCTCAACCCGGCCTATACCGGGCCTGAGCTGCGCTATTTCCTGACCGATGCCGGCCCGGAGCTGTTGGTGTGTGACCCATCGCGGATCGAAGCGCTGACGGCTTTGGCGACGGAGTGCGACGTGCCCCGGATCCGCACCATCGCGGGCGATGAGACCGGCACGCTGGCCGATGCGCGTGACGCCGAGGTGCCCGGGTTCGATCCGGTGCCGCGCGGGGCCGGTGATCTGGCGGCGATCCTCTATACCTCGGGCACGACGGGCCGGTCCAAGGGGGCCATGCTGACGCATCGGGCGCTGGCCTCGAATTCGGAAACTCTGCGCGATTTCTGGCGCTTTACCGACAGCGATGTGTTGATCCATGCGCTGCCGATCTTTCACACCCACGGGCTGTTCGTGGCCACGAATGTCACGTTGATGGCGGGCGGCTCCTGCGTGTTCCTGCCGGGATTTGACGAAGGCCCGATCCTGGATGCGATGCCAAAGGCCACCGCGATGATGGGGGTGCCGACCTTTTACACCCGGCTTTTGAAACAGCCCGGGCTCGGTTATGCCGCGCGCAATATGCGGCTCTTTATCTCGGGCTCGGCCCCGCTCTTGGCTGACACCCATGTTGAGTGGGAAAAGGCCACTGGCCATGCGATTCTGGAACGCTACGGCATGACCGAAACCAACATGAACACGTCGAACCCTTATGAAGGTGAGCGACGCGCGGGCACGGTGGGGTTGCCGCTGCCGGGGGTCGAGCTGAAGATCTGCGATCCGGAGACCGGGGATGAGGTGGCAGAGGGCGAAATCGGCCTGTTGGAGGTGCGCGGGCCCAATGTCTTTGCCGGCTACTGGCAGATGCCGGAAAAAACCGCCGAGGAATTGCGCGCGGACGGGTTCTTCATCACCGGCGATCTGGGGCGGATGGATGGCGATGGCTATGTCCAGATCGTTGGGCGGTCCAAGGATCTGATCATTTCGGGCGGCTTCAACGTCTATCCCAAGGAGGTCGAGTCCGCGATCGACGATCTGCCCGGCGTGTCGGAAAGCGCCGTGATCGGCGTGCCGCATCCCGATTTCGGCGAGGCGGTGGTGGCCGTGGTGGTGCCGCAAGAGGGCCGCAGCCTGAAAGAGGCCGCGATCATGGCCGGGCTTGGCGATCAACTGGCGCGGTTCAAGCAGCCCAAGCAGGTGATCCTGGCCGGGGAATTGCCGCGAAATACAATGGGCAAGGTCCAGAAAAACGCGCTGCGTGAGGCCTATGCGGGGCTCTTTGCGGATTAGGGATGAAGCGGGCCGCCTCTGTCGCGGGGGTGGCGAATGCCCGGCGCAAAAAACCGTCCCGCCCGGCGGCCCCGAAGATTTCGCTTGATCGACTCAGCGGTTTCGCGCCTCCTGCACGCAGGAAGAAGGATTGGCCGATGCCACAGCCCTGCGACATGCCAGCCAAGGACGCGACGGGGCGCCGCGCGACTGGCTGCGATCTGGTGCCTGAACGGGGCTGACAGCCGCCCCGCCGCCCTTTCGCATTTCCTTCCAGACCCTCCGAGTATCCCATGCCCGCACCCGCATTGCGCCTTGCCGTCGATATTGGCGGCACCTTCACCGACACGGTTCTTGTAGATGAATGCGGGGCCGTTTTGGCCTCGACCAAGGTTCTGACCAGCCACCACGACCCCTCCGAGGCCGCATGGGAGGGCTGCGACCGGGCGCTCATGCAGGCCGGGCGGGAATTGCGCGAGGTCACCGGATTCATTCACGGCACCACGCTGGCCACCAATGCGCTGATCGAGAAACGCGGCGCGCGGGTGGCGACCGTAACCACCGAGGGCTTTCGCGATATTCTGGAAATCGCCTATGAACGGCGCTACAGCCAATATGATATCGACCTGGAAAAGCCCGACTTTCTGGTGCCCCGGGCGCGGTCCTCTACCGTTGCCGAGCGGATGTCGGTGGCCGGTGAGGTGCTGCTGCCGCTGGATGAGGGCGCGCTGCCCGACCTGCTGGACCAGATAGATGCCAGCGGCGCAGAGGCGGTCGCGATCTGCCTGCTGCATGCCTATGCCAACCCGGCCCATGAGCGGCGGCTGCGCGACAGGATCGGCGCGGCGCGGCCCGGTCTGGCGATCTCGATCTCGTCGGATGTGAGCCCCGAGGCGCGCGAGTTTGACCGGCTCAGCACGACGGTCGCCAATGTCTATATCCAGCCGCTGATGGCGGGATACCTGGCCGCGCTCAAGGCCCGGTTCGGCGATGGCGGCCTGACCTGTCCGATCCTGATGATGACGGCGGGCGGCGGCATGTGCACCTTGCAGACGGCGCGGCGCTATCCCATCCGGCTGGTCGAATCGGGGCCTGCGGGCGGCGCGATACTGGCGGCGCAAATCGCCCGGGATTGCGGCCTGGACGATGTCCTGTCCTTTGACATGGGCGGCACCACGGCCAAGCTCTGCCTGATCGACAAGGCCACGCCACAGACGTCGCGCCAGTTCGAGATCGGCCGCGCGGCGCGGTTCATCAAGGGGTCGGGCATGCCGGTGCGCATTCCGGTGATCGAGATGATCGAGATCGGGGCGGGCGGCGGCTCGATTGCCGCTGTTGACCGGCTGGGGCGGTTGACCGTGGGGCCGCATAGCGCGGGCTCCGATCCCGGCCCGGTGGGGTTCGGGCGCGGTGGCCGCGCGCCGACCGTGACCGATGCTGATATAACCCTCGGGCTGATCCGGCCCGAAAGCTTTGCCGAGGGGCGGTTTCAGCTCGATCCCGGCGCGGCATCGGGCGCGCTGCTGCGTGATATCGGGGGGCCGCTCGGGCTGGATGCGCAGGCGGCAGCCGCCGGGGTCGGCGCGATTGTCGATGAAAGCATGGCCAGCGCGGCCCGGATGCATGCGGTGGAATCGGGCAAGGATCTGGGCGCGCGGGTGATGATCGCCTTTGGCGGCAACGGCCCGCTGCACGCCTGCCGTGTCGCCCGCAGCGCCGGGGTCACCCGCATTCTGGTGCCCGAAAATCCCGGCGTGGGTTCGGCAGTCGGGTTTCTTTTCGCGCCGGTCTCCTTTGAACTGGTGCGCAGCCGCTATTCGCTGCTGTCCTCGCTGGATCTGGCGGCGGTGAATGCGTTGTTGCAGGAGATGGCGGCCGAGGCGCTGGAGGTGGTCCGCCAAGGGGCCCCCGATGCCCCGGTTACGACCTTGCGCAGCGCCTTCATGCGCTATCACGGGCAGGGCCACGAGATCGAGATCGCGCTGCCGGAAGCGGCCTTGCACGCGGGCGATCTGCCCGCCCTGATTGCCGGGTTCGAGGCGGAATACTCGCGGCAGTTCTCGCGCCCCGTGCCGGGGATGGAGATTGAGGTGCTGAACTGGGCCGTGCGGGTTTCGACCCTGCCACCGGCACCCGGCGCGCCACCGGAATTGCCCGAAGGGCAGGGCAGCCCGCAGGCCAGAACGGTGCCGATCTTCTGCGACGTGGCCCAAGGCCCGCGCGACGCTGCCGTGATCGACCGGGCCGGGCTCAGCCCCGGCCAACAGGTGTCTGGCCCGGCGCTGATCACCGAACCGCAGACCACAACATTCGTTGCCGCCGATTTCACGCTGGATGTGGATGCGCGCGGTAACCTGATCCTGACCCGCATGCAAGGAGACCGCCCATGACCGCGCTGACTGCGTCCCGCCTGCAAGTAATGTGGAACCGGCTGCTGGCCGTTGTCGAGGAACAGGGCCAGACCCTGATCCGCGCCGCGTTTTCGCCCATCGTGCGCGAATGCGGTGATATTTCCGCCGGCATTTTCGACGCGCGCGGCCGCATGCTGGCGCAGGCGGTGACCGGAACGCCCGGTCATATCAACACGATGGCCGAGGCTGTCAAAACCCTGCGCGCCCGGTTTCCGGTTCAGGATATGAAACCCGGCGATATCTATATGACCAACGATCCCTGGCTGGCCTCGGGCCATCTGAACGATTTCCTGCTGATGATGCCCGCCTTTCATCGCGGCCGGGTGGTGGGGTTCACCTCCTGCACCTCGCATCTGGTCGATCTGGGCGGGCTGGGGATGGGGCCGGAAGGGTCGGATGTTTACGATGAGGGCTTGCTTATCCCGCCCTGCAAGCTGGTCGAGGGCGGTCAGGTCAACCCTCTGCTATTGGAGATCGTCAAAGCCAATAGCCGCGAGCCCATTGCCAATGAGGGCGATATCTACGCGCTTATCGCCTGCTGCGAGGCCGGGGCCGCGCGGCTGGTGGCGATGATGGTGGAGTTCGGGCTGGAGGATCTGGAGGCGCTGGCGGCCTATATCATCGACACCTCGGAACGCGGCACGCGGGAGGCCATCGCGGCCTTGCCCGCGGGCACCTACCGCAACCACCTGACGGTTGATGGCTACGAGGCGGAGCTGGACCTGCACGCGGCCCTGACCATCTCGGAGGCCGGGATACACGTCGATTTCGCGGGCACCTCGGGGTGCTCGTCCAAGGGCATCAACGTGCCGCTGAACTATGCCGCCGCCTATACCGTCTTTGCCCTGCGCTGTCTGATCGGGCCGGATATTCCGAATAATGCTGGCTCGCTCGCGCCTTTTTGCGTGACCGGCCCGCCGGGTTGCATCCTGAATGCAGAGCGCCCCGCCCCGGTGGCGATGCGCCATACATTGGGCCAGATGACGCCCGATCTGGTGTTGGGCTGTCTGGCGCAGGCATTGCCGGGCCGGGTGCCGGCGGAAGGGGCCTCGTGCATGTATGATCTGCCGCTGCGCCATGTGCCTGAAACGGCGCGAAATGGCGGCCGGGAATTTGCCGTCGAACTGGTCCATAACGGCGGCACCGGCGCGCGGCCCGGCTCCGATGGCCTGTCGGCGACGGCGTTCCCATCGGGCGTGTTCGGCTCGCAGGTGGAAATCACCGAGGCCGTGGCCCCGGTCACCGTCTGGCGGCGCGAATTGCTGCCCGACACGGGCGGCCCCGGCACCACGCGCGGCGGGCTTGGCCAAAGAATCGAGATGCAGGCCGCCCAGGGCGACCCGTTTCTGGTGTTTCTGTCGGTCGAGCGGCTGCGCAATCCGGCGCGGGGCCGGGCGGGCGGCATGGCGGGGGCACCGGGGCGCATTCAGGTCACGGGGCGTGCCGATGACATTCCCGGCAAATGCGAATTGCGGGTGGAACCGGGCGAGCGGCTGATCTTCGACACGCCCGGCGGCGGCGGGTTCGGCCCGCCCGGGGAGCGGGGCCGCGAGGCTCTGGCGCGCGATCTTGAGGCCGGGTTGATCACGCCCGAGGGGGCCCGGGCCTATGGCGGTGCATCATGATCGGCCCGGTGGCAAACGTGGCCGCGATGGCCCCTTATGCGCTGGCCGACACTAGCGCGCCGGGCATGATCTCGCTGGCCCAGAACGAAAGCGCGTTTGCGCCGTCGCCGCTGGCTCTGGCGGCCGGGGTGCAGGCGCTGAAGGATGGCGCGCTCTATCCCGATCCGGATTGGCGGGATCTGCGCGCCGCCATCGCCGGGGCGCATGGGTTGCGGGCAGAGCGGATCCTTTGCGGTGCGGGCTCGATGGAGCTGATCGGGGCCCTCATCCGCGCCTATGCGGGCCCGGGCGATCGCGTTCTGGGCACGGCGCATGGCTATCTCTTTGTGGCCACGGCCTGCGGGCAGGCGGGCGCCGATTATGTTACCGTGCCCGAGCCCGAACTACGGGTCGATGTCGATGCGCTGTTGGCCGCCGTGACTCCCGCCACCCGGATCGTGTTTCTGTGCAATCCCGGCAATCCGACCGGCACCCGGATCGACAATGCGGAGATATTGCGGCTGCGCGCGGGATTGCCCGAGGATGTGATCCTGGCCGTCGATCAGGCCTATGGCGAGTTTGACGATCAGCCGCCGGGGCCGGTCTTTGCGCTGGCCGATCAGGGCAACACGATCGTGTTGCGGACCTTTTCCAAAGCCTATGCGCTGGCGGCGGCCCGGGTCGGTTGGGGCCTGTTTCCCGAAGAGATTGCCACCCAGACGCGCAAATTGTTGAACCCGAACAACGTAGCGGCGGCGTCGCAGGCAATGGCGGCGGCGGCGATGCGCGACCAAGGCCATATGCAAGGCATCGTGGCGAATACGGCGGCGATCCGGGGCGAATTTTCCCGTGCATTAACCGAAGCAGGGCTTGCGATTCCCGAAAGCCACGCCAATTTCGTGCTGATCCCCTTTGCCGATGCCGCCACCGCCGATGCCGCCGATAAGGCCCTGCGCGCCGGTGGGTTCTTGTTGCGGGCCATGGGCGGATACGGGCTGCCGCAGTGTCTGCGCGTCACGGTCGGGGCCGCAGAGGCGATGCGCGACGTGGCCCGCATTCTGGCCCCGTTTGGAAAGGAAACTCCATGACCACCCCGCGTTCCGGCCCGAAAATCGGCGTGCTGGTGCCCTTCACCAATACCAATCTCGAACCCGACATGGTGGCGCTCTGCCCGGCCGGGTGCAGCATGCATTTCGCCCGGATGGGCGGCTATGATGTCGATGAAATTCCGGGGGCCGACCAGATGGCGGGGCTGGGCGCGTCGGATATATCCGAAACCCTGCGGCTGCTTTCCGGCGTGCGCCCGGCGGCCATTCTTTATGGCTGCACCTCGGCCACGCTGACCCATGGCCCGGCGTTTGACCGCGATCTGGCGGCGCGGATCAAGGCGCTGTCGGGGGCGGTGTCGATCACCGCTGCCGGTGCGCTGGTTGCCGGTATTCAGGCGCTCGGGCTGAGCCGGGTGGGGTTCTCGTCGCCCTATCTCGGCGAGATCAACGACCGGGCGGTGGCGTTCCTGGCGCAAAACGGGATCGAGACCGTGAGGCGCGCCGATATTGGCCGGGAATTGGGCAATTACGGTCAGGGCGAGCTAACGCCTGACGAGGTGATGGAACTGGCGCTGCGGGCCGATTGCCCGGATGCTGAGGCGGTCGTGCTCTCCTGCACCGATATGCGCGCCGTCGAGGCGGTGGCGCGGATCGAGGCGGCGCTTGGCAAGCCGGTGATCACGTCCAATCAGGCGATGATCTTTGGCCTGATGCGGGCGCTGGACCTGCCGCGCGGTGAGCAGCATCCGGGCGCTTTGTTTGACCGGCTTCAATAGCACTTTCAGAGGAACCTGCATCGCTCAACGCTGCCTGAAATCACGGATTTCAACGCGTTCAGCGATGCACATTTCACACGGCTTCTGACAAGTGCTTCAATATCCGCGGGCGGGATCGACGATATTGCTCAGCACCTCGCCGCGACGGTAGCGGCCGAGATTTTCGGCGAACATATGGACCGAGCGGGCCGACCACCCGGCATCGACCGAGGAACAATGCGGCGTGATGATGGTGTTTTCCATGCCCCAGAGCGGGCTCTCTTCGGGCAGGGGCTCGGTCGCGAAAACATCCAGCGCGGCCCCCCGGATGGCCCCCGATCCAAGGGCTGCGATCAGCGCGGCCTCGTCGGTGACGCCGCCGCGCGAGACATCGACCAGCACGGCACCCGGTTTCATCGCGGCAAAGGCCGCCCCGTCGATCAACCCGCGCGTGCTGTCCAGAAGCGGCACGCAGGCCACCACCAGATCGGCGCGCGGCCAGAGGACCGGCAGCGCCTCCATGCCATGGACCTCGTCGCAATGGGGCGTCTCCTGCGGGCGGGCGCGCACGCCCAACACCGTCAGCCCCATCGCCCGCATCCGCCGCGCCACGGCCTGACCGGTCTTGCCCAGACCCAGGACCAGAACCGTCCCGCCCATGGCCGGGCGGACCGCGCCGTCGGAAATCCAGCGCCGCTCGGCCTGAAGCCCGCGAAACCGGGCCAGATCGAGCGTGAAGCTCAGATAGGTGCCCAGCACGTATTCGGCCATCATGTCGGCGGCGACCCCGGCGGCATTGGTCACGGTAACGCGGGTCTTGTCCCAGGGCACCAGATGGTCGATGCCGGAACCGCCGACCGAGACCCATCGGACCGGTCCGTCGCCGACCAATGCGGCACGCGGAAAGGGCAGGCTGTCTGCGAAACGGACGGAATAGACCACCTCGGCCCCGGTCGCGGCAATCAGGCCGGGCAGGGCGGCGTGGCTGTCGCAGCCATGCAGATCCAGATCGGGATGGGCGTCAGCAACGATCTGGACCGCCTCTTCGGCCTCGTTGGTGTGCAGGATCACGGTGGGTGGGGTCATGGTGTCCCTTTCAGATGGCAGCGCCGGGGGGGTAAGCACGCGCCGGTCATGGGGCCGCGTAGAGCAGATCAACAAGCGTGGCAAACGGCGCGTCACCGGTGTCAAGCGCGAGACAGGCGTCGCGAATGGATGCTGCGCGCGCCTGGCCCAGAACAGGGGCCGCAAAGGACATGAACTTGGTGCAGATATCTTCCGCTGAAAACGGTTCATCGGGGCCGCCGCGGGCATTGTGATCGCCCGATTTCAACACCCGCCCGTCGGCCAGCGTGATTTCGATATCGGCCCATCGGCCATCGGGGAACCGCGCCTCGTGGCGCGGTTCGGTCTGTAGCGTGGTCACCGCGACCAGCCGCGCCACTTGCGGATCGGCAAGGCCCGCCTCCGAGATCTGTGCAAGCCCGACCTGGCCATGGGTCAGCATCGCCGCGACCGAGAAGGCCAGCGAATATTGCGCCTGGCTGGTGGTGTCGGGCAGGCCGGGATAGAGCGCCACCGCATTGGCAAAGCTGCGGATGGTGATGCCGGTGATCTGATCGGGGGCCAGCCCATGATCGCGGCGCAGGGCGCGGGCCGCGTCGATCGGGGCATGTGCCCACCGGCAGATCGGATAGGGCTTGATATATTGCAGCCCGGTCTGCCAGACTCGGCCCAGATCCTCCCAATGGGCGGCGGCCTCAGGGGCCTCCAACGTGATCGCGGGGGCACCGGTAAAGCCTGCCTCGGCCATCACGGCGGCCGACAGCCCCACCATCGCGCCCATGCCCGACCCGTCATGCAGCATCGTGGGATTGGCAATCTCGCGCATCATCTGACTGCGCGGCCCGTGATATTCGGCGATGCCAAGCGCGTGGCGCAGCTGATCGGCGCTCAGACCCCGCAGGCGCGCCGCCATCGCCGCCACGCCAAGCGCGTTCCAGGCCCCCGACGTGTGGTAATCGCTGACGCTATCGTGCAGCGCCAGCCCGGCCCGGCCCGCAACCTCGTAGCCGATGACAAGGGCGGCCAGCGCCTCGGTGCCGCCCAGATCGGGTCGCGCCGCCGCCAATGCCGCCAGCGCCGGCACCACCGCCACGCCGATATGGCCCTTGACCGGGTTGAACCCGTCATGACCATCGAGATTGTCGATCTGGCTGGCTGCCGCAAACCCGGCCCCCGCGATGCTGACCTTTCGCCCGTCGAAAAGGATCGGCACCGCCTGTCCGGGATCGCCCGCACCATAGAGCGCCACGGCGGTATTGCGGGCGATGATCCCGGCCTCCATCGGGGCGGCGGCCGCCGCGATGCCGAGCGTGTCCAGGAGCAGGAGGGCGGCGCGCGCGCGGGCTGATGCAGGTATGTCCGCCGCCTCCTGCGTCAGGGTGAAAGCGGCAAGGCGGTCGAAAACCGGGCCCGGGGCGGGGATGCTGAGGGTCATGGGGCGGCGGCCTCCCGTTGCGTGTTATGGCCCGAGCCTAGCGGCGGCAAACCCCGCCAAAACCGCCGGTTCGCGACGGTGACCGCGTCGCAATCAGGCCGGGGAGGGCCGTCTGAGCAGGTAGATATCCATGATCCAGCCATGCGCGGCGCGGGCGTTGGCGCGGGTCTCGACGATCTCAGCCGCGATATCGGACAGGGGGCCTGAGAGGGTGATCTCTTCTGCCATCCCGGCATAGGCGCTCCACCAGATTTGCAGGCCGGTCGGGTCCAGCGCCTGGAAACTGCATTCGCCATCCAGCATCACCACGACGCTGTCGGCCGCCTCGGGCCAGCCATGATCGCGGATCTGGCGCCCGGTGGTGATGGTCACGGGCGCGTTGATCCGGTTCAGGGGAATGGCATGGCCCGCGGTCAGGGCCTGGATGGCGGTGATGCCGGGGATGACATGGATCTGCATCGGCAGATCGCGCGCCGCCCGTTCGGCAATGCGCAGGGTGCTGTCATAAAGCGAGGGGTCGCCCCAGACCAGGAACGCCACCCGGCCTGTCGTGCCGATATGGGTGCGGATTTCATCGACCCAGATAGCCGCGATGTTGTCATGCCAGGCATCGACGCGGGCGGCATAATCGGGGATGGCAGGATCACGCTCGGGCAGCGCAAATTCGGCAATGCGCACGGCCGGCGCGCGGACCATATCGGCGCAGATCCGGCGGCGCAGCCCGGCCAGATCGTCCTTGGCCGGCCCCTTGGTCGGGATCAGGATCAGATCGGCCGCGTTCAGGGCCTCGATCGCCTGCAGCGTCAGGTGCTTGGGGTTGCCGGTGCCAATGCCGACAAGGGTGAGCGCGATCATCGCCTTGCGTCCTTTCGTGAAGCCGCCCCGACGCTTGTGGCGCGGGGCGGCATTCTGTTCAAGGGGGCACGCCCGGGGTCAGGCCATCTCTTGAGGGGGGGCCACCCGCATCACCAGCCACCCCAGGAAGGCCCAGGCCACCATGCCGACGCCCAGAACGCGGGTTGCGAACTCGGCTCCCAGCTCGGGTGGAGCATAGCCCCAATAGCCCTCGATCTCAGGCGGGCCGATCAGATGCGGCGCGGCCAGCAGGGCAATCGCGGCCACCGTCCACAGCAGACCGCGCCCATAGGCCAGCAGACCAAAGGCGGTGATGGTCGCGATGATCGTCGCAACCCACCAGATCTGGCGCAGCTGCACATCGGCCGACAAGGTGCCGGGCAATTGCGGCGGCAACCCCATAGATGGCAGCATCTGGACTGCGGCGAAGCCCGCCAACCCCCAAAGCACCCCGTCACGCGGATTGACTTTGCGCCCGAACAGGCCCGGCACCTGCATCGCGGCCACCAGGACGAGGCCGTAGCCGGAATAGATAAACCCGGTAAAGAGCACCGTCAGCGCGTTGCGGATCACCGGGCTTTCACCGTCTTCGGCATCTGCCATGGCTTCTGCCGCGACCTCAGGGGGCGCTGCGTCTGCCTCCGCGGCCCCGGTTTCCGTCGGTATGCCAGCCCAGTGGACCGCCGTACCTGATTCGTAATCTTCCCCCAGAAGAAGCGTGTTCTGGATGAATGCGAAATGCAGCAGGGCCGCCAACAGGCCTGCTGCAAAGCCCGCGATCATGCCGCCGGCCAACATACGAAATGTCATCTGATTAACTTATGCGCGCTTAGTGGCAGGGAAAGCCGGTGGCGTGGCGCAGATCGTGGGCGGCGTCATGCAAAACGGTTGATTGGGCATAGCCCGCGGCAAAGATGATGCCCGCGCCCAGAAGGGCGACAAACAGAATGCTCGTCAGCTTGGATTGGGCTTGTGCGGCGCTTGTTGCGATTGCGTGCGACATGTTTTTTCTATCTCCGAGCCGTCACACCCGACGGCTATTAGGGTTTCAACGCACATGGCCGGTCTCCTGACTCGCGGCTTGTGACGCGGCTTTTCCCCTTCCCACCAGGATCGGTAGATCCCGGCAGTGGGTGATTGAAAAGCCGCTCACCGCTTACAGTCGCGGGGGCGGTCGAGGCATGGGGCGCCGCATCTTGGTCCGCCCTGACCCCGTTCCCGTTTCAGTCCCGGCGCTTTGCGCCATGCGGGACACCACATCGTTTGAATATGCGTTGCGGTGCCTGTTTCGGTCAATGGCGAAAAGGGGCTGAATTCGGCCTGAATGCGACCTCAGGCCGGGATTCGGGCAATGGCCTTGAGGCGCAGGTCGCCCAATATCCGGGCATCTTCGAAATTCCCGTCGCGCGATTGCCCATAGAGGTCATGAAAGCGGAGCAGAAGCGGCAGGTCGGCGACGGTGATCTCCCCGAAAAGATAGGCTGTCTTGCCCGGGCTGCGAAAGGCGACGGTCGAGGGGCGGGTGCAGCCCGACATGCAATCGACCGTTGCCACCTGCGCGCCGGGCAGCGCCTCTGACAGCCGTGCGGCGAATCCGGCCTGCCCAAGCGCACAGGTTGCGCAGACGGTGATCGTGACCGGCTCAGCCATCGGCCAGCGGCCCGTAAAGGATCAGCCCCGGTGCCGTGCTGTCGGACCGGTCCAGTCGCGCCGCCAGATCGGTGATGGTGGTCCGGGTGAGGCGTTGGTCGCCTGTCGAAACCGCCTCGGCCAGCAGCGCGGGCGTATCGGCGGGCAGGCCCGCTGCCACCAGTCGCGCCACCAGACCGGCAAAGGTGCGTTTGCCCATATAGACGACTGTGGTGGCCTCTGCATCGGCCAGCGCGCTGAGGTCCAGCCCCTCGGGCAATGCGCCGGTCACGTCATGGCCAGTGACAAACTGCACCCGGCGCGCCGTCAGGCGGCGTGTAAGAGGGATGCCGGCGGCGGCGGCGGCGGCCGAGGCGGCGGTGACGCCGGGGATGATCTCGAAACCGATCCCCGCCGCGCGGAGCGCCACGATCTCTTCCTCCAGCCGTCCGAAAATACCGCAATCGCCCGATTTCAGGCGCACAATGCGCTGACCGGTGCGGGCATAGTCGACCAAGAGCTTGCTGACGTGGTCCTGTTTCGGCGACGGCCGCCCGGCGCGTTTGCCGACCCCGATCAGATCCGCGCCGTCGCGGGCATGGGTCAGGATGGGGCCGGAGGACAGATCGTCGAACAAAACCGCGTCGGCCTGCGCCAGACGGTCCACGGCCTTTAGCGTCAACAGCTCAGGGTCGCCGGGGCCCGAGGAGACGAAGCTGACGAAGCCGCTCATGTCGCCTCCGCGATCTGGTGGAAAAACGTGCCGCTGGCATGGCCGCGCGTCGATCCGGTTTCGGGCACGAGATCGCCATTGGCGTCGCGCACCTCGGCCAGCGGCGCGTCGGGCTGCTCCAGAATGGTGGTGTAGTGAAACTCATGGCCGCGCAGGCGCGCGCCGGTTTCGTGGCCGGGCATCGGGGCGGAAAGCGTGGCCAGACGGTAGCCCAGATGCATCTTGCGCTTGGCAAAGGACGTCACCAGCCCCAGCAAGCCCGCCATCTGGTGGCTTGTGCCCGATTTGTCGATCAGAGCCTCCCCCATCGCCATGTAGCCGCCGCATTCGCCATGCACCGGCGCGGTTTCGGCGAATTGGCGCAGACCGGCGCGGAAGGTGCCCGCCGCCGCCAATGTCCCGGCATGCAGTTCGGGATAGCCGCCGGGCAGCCAGCAGATATCGGCGCTGGCATCGGGGGCCTCGTCGTTCAGCGGTGAAAACAGAGCGATCTCGGCCCCGGCGGCGCGCCAGCCATCCAGCTGATGCGGGTAGACAAAGGAAAACGCCGCGTCGCGGGCCAGGGCGATGCGCCCACCCGGCGGCGTGATCGGCACGGGCGCGCCGAGGAGCTCTGTCGCGCCAGCGACAGCGAGGAGGCGGTCGAGATCCACATTCTCAGCCACGAAATCACCGGCAGCCTGCAGGATCCGCTCCAGATCGGTCTGATCCTCGGCCTGCACCAGGCCCAGATGGCGTTCGGGCATTTCAATCTCGGATCTGCGCGGCAGCACGCCCAGAACCTCGATACCGGCCTCGGTCATGCCGGCGCGCAGCATTGCCTCGTGCCGGGGGGAGGCGACCTTGTTCAGGATGACACCCGCAAAGGGCACATCCGGGCGCAGGGTGGCGAAACCATGCGCCACCGCCGCCGCCGATTGCGCCTGCCCCGATGTGTCGAGCACCAGAACCACCGGCCATCCCGTCAGCGCCGCGATCCCGGCGCTGGATCCGGTGCCGCATTCGCCCGCGCCTGCCACCCCGTCAAAGAGCCCCATCGAGCCCTCGGCCAATATCAGGTCAGCGCCGTCCGCGCCCGAAATCAGCCCCGCCAGCATGTCGCGCGACATCGCCCAACTGTCCAGATTGACCGAAGGCCGCCCCGATGCGGCGCGGTGAAATCCGGGGTCGATATAATCGGGGCCGGATTTGAAGGGCTGCACGGTTTGCCCGCGCGCGGCGAGAGCGGCCAGCAATCCCAGCATCAGCGTGGTCTTGCCGGTGCCCGAGGCGGGCGCGGATATGATCAGGCCGGGGGGGATCATGCCTCATCCTCGGGAAAACGCGGCGCGGTGCCGACGGGGCGGAAACGACGGTCGTAATCGCCCGCATAGAGGCAGCTTTCGTCGAAATCTTCCGCGCCGAGGGCGTGGCCGACAAGGATCAGCGCGGTGCGCCCGCGTTCGCCATGGGTCGCGGCCTCCAGCGTGGCAAGCGTCGCCTTGACGATGCGCTGATCGGGCCAGGTCGCGCGCCAGATGACGGCAACCGGGCAATCGGGGCCGTAGGCGGGGCTGAGCCGGTCGATCACATCCTCCAGCACATGCACCGACAGGTGGATGGCCAGCGTCGCCCCGGTGGTGGCAAAATTTTCCAGCGTTTCGCCCTCGGGCATGGCGCTGGCGCGTCCCGAGACGCGCGTCAGCACCAGCGATTGCGCCACGCCGGGCAGCGTCAGCTCCGCGCCCATCGCGGCGGCGGCGGCGGCAAAGGAGGGCACGCCCGGCGTCACGTCATAGGCAATGCCGAGGCCGCGCAGGCGGCGCAGCTGTTCGCCCATCGCCGACCAGACCGACAGATCGCCCGAATGCAGCCGCGCCACATCGTGGCCCGCGGCATCGGCGGCGGCAATTTCGGCGGTAATTTCGTCCAGTGACATCGGCGCGGTATTCACGATCCGGGCCCCATCGGGGCAATGGGCCAACAGAGCCTCGGGCACCAGCGAGCCTGCATAGAGACAGACCGGGCAGGCGGCGATCAGGTCGCGCCCGCGCAGGGTGATCAGATCGGCCGCGCCGGGGCCTGCGCCGATGAAATGCACGGTCATGTCGTGATCCTTTGTGCAAGGGCGGCGGTGGCCATGCCACAGGGGCTCTGGACACGCGGGCCGATCAGGCGCGCCTTAAACCCGCCTTTGCGGGCGGCTGCAAGGGCCAGCGCCTCGGCCACCGAGCCGGTGGCAAAGCGCGATTTGATGCGCGGCGAGCAGGTGAGCGTTTGTTCGCCGGCAATATCCGTTTCATCCAGAGCAACGACGGGCAGGGCTCGGCTCTCGGCATATGCGGTCAGCGCGGCGGCTTTCTTGATTTCCAGACAGGCCAGCAGGTCCGGCGAACCACCCGTCAGGGCAAGCGCCTCGCCGATGGCAGCCTCCGAGGCTTCGGCCCGCAACCCGATCCCCGCCACGATCATGTCGTGACACTCCATTGCAGAACCGGCCGCGCCCGGTCCCAGCCGCGCATGGTGCCGAGCGCCCCGGCCTCGGCGGTCTCGACCCGCAGGAGATGCCCGCCCTTGTCGCCGTGCCAGCGGGTGAGCAGCGCCTCGGTTTCCAGCGTCACGGCGTTCATCACCAGCGAGGTGCCGGGGGCCATGCGCCGCCAGAGCGCCGCCAGCAGGTCCTCCGACGCGCCGCCGCCAATGAAAATCACATCCGGGTCGGGCAGGGCATCCAGCAGATCGAGGCTGGCCCCCTCATGCACCTCCAACCGGTGATCGAGGCCAAAGCGACGCGCGTTCTCGCGGATGTTTTCGGCCCGGTCGGGGCGGGTTTCAACGGCGCTGGCGGTGGTGCCGGGGGCCGCGAGGCAGAACTCGACCGAGATGGACCCGGACCCGGCCCCAAGATCCCACAGATGCTCATTGGGGCGCGGCACCAGGGCCGAGAGCGTCAGCGCGCGGATCGGGCGTTTGGTAATCTGGCCGTCATGGGCAAAGAGGTCATCGGGCAGGCCCGGGGCGCGGGGCAGGGCGCGCGCGCCGAGGGCGTCGATGGCGACGGTGACGGGGTGCGCGACATCGGTGAATTTATAGAGCGAGGCGGGCGTTTCGCGGATGCGCTGCCGTGGGCCGCCAAGCGCCTCCAGGATGGTCAGGCGCGATGCGCCAAAGCCCCGGTCGGTCAGCCATGCGGCCAGCGCAGCCACCGCATCGCCATCGCGCAACGTGCAGAGAATTTGCGCGCCGGGCGCGAGGATCGGGGTCAGCCTCTCGCACGGGGCCGCGTGCAGGGCGAGGGCCTGAACCTCCTCCAGCCTCCAGCCGAGGGCGGAGGCGGCCAGAGAGATCACCGAAGGGGCGGGAAAGCCGCGCCATTCGCCGCGTTGCAGGTGTTTCACCAGGGATCCACCCGCGCCGTGCCAGAACGGATCGCCCGAGGCGAGCACAGCCACCGGGCGACCGCGCGCCGCCAGCACGGGGGCCACGTCAAACGGCACCGGCCAGGGGTGTCCGCGCGCGTCGATCTCTGCCAATTCGAGATGCCGGGGGGCCCCAAAGACGATTTCCGCCGCCGCCAGCGCGGCGCGGCTTGCAGGCGGCAGGCCGTTCAGGCCATCCTCGCCCAAGCCGATGATGCTCAGCCAGGGATCAGCCATGACACGTCTCCTTTTGCTCGGCGGTACGACCGAGGCCTCGGACCTGGCCCGGGCGCTGGCCGATCTGGGGCATGACGCGATCTTCTCCTATGCCGGGCGCACCGGCAATCCCGCAGGCCAACCCCTGCCGACGCGGGTGGGCGGGTTTGGTGGTGTGGATGGGCTGGCGGAATATCTCAAGGCGGAAGCGATCACCCATGTCGTTGATGCCACGCATCCGTTCGCGGCGGAGATCAGCGCCAATGCGGTGCGCGCCTGTACTCGTGCCGGTGTCGCGCTGGCGGCCTTCGAGCGTCCCGAATGGGTGGCGGGCGAGGGCGATGTCTGGACCCGTGTTCCCAATATCGCGGGCGCGGTTGCGGCATTGCCCGAAACCGGCGCGCGGGTGTTTCTGGCCATCGGCAAGCAGCATATCGGGGAATTTGCGCCGAAGCCCGGCAATTTCTACCTGCTCCGGCTGGTCGATCCGCCGAAGGGGCCGTTGCCCTTGCCCGATGCCCATGCCGTCATTGCGCGCGGGCCTTTTGATCTGGCGGGCGACACCGACCTGATGCAGGCCCATCGCATCAGCCATGTCGTGGCGAAAAACAGCGGGGGCGCGGGGGCGGAGGCCAAGATCACAGCCGCGCGCGTGCTGGGGCTGCCGGTCATCATGATCGACCGTCCTGCTCTGCCGGGTCGCCATGTGCTGGACAGTGTGGACGCGGTGCTGCGCTGGCTGGGTCATGAGGCCGACCGGGGCGTGTAGACATAGCTCCCCACTCGGCGCGTATCGCGGTTGCCGACGATCACCATAGTGCGCATATCGGCCATCTCCGGGGTCGCCTCCTCAAGCGTCACGGTGGTGACGCTTTCCTCGGCTGTGCTGACGGCGCGGGCAAAGGAGATCAGGGTCTGGCCGCCGCATTCGGCGCGCAGGATCTCCAGCGCGCGAGCAAATTGATGCGGCCGCGCGGCCGAGCGCGGATTGTAGAAGGCCATGGCAAAGCCCGCCTGTCCGGCCAGCCGCAGCCGGTGTTCGATCAGATCCCAGGGTTTGAGGTTATCTGACAGGTTGATCGCCGCGAAATCATGGCCCAGAGGCGCGCCCAGCCGGGCGGCGGCGGCCAGCATCGCGGTGATGCCGGGCAAGACCCGGATATCGAGATCCAGCCACGCAGGCGGGCCCGCCTCCAGCGCCTCGAATAGCGCCGAGGCCATGGCAAAGACGCCGGGATCGCCCGAGGACACGACGACAACCCGCTTGCCTGCCGCCGCCATGTCCAGCGCATGCGCGGCGCGCTCCAGCTCCACCCGGTTGTCGGTCTCGTGTTTGGTCAGGCCCGCGCGGTCGGGAACCCGGCGCACGTAAGGTATATAGCCCACGATATCGGTGGCCTCGGCCAGAGCGGCCTGCACCTCGGGCGTGACAAGGGTTTCGCGCCCCGGACCCAGCCCCGCCACGACAACCCACCCGGTCATGGCCTGCGCCCCTGACCATGCAGGATGGCGATGGCGAAATAGGGGGCCTCGCCCTCGAACTCGGTCAGTTTCTGCACGCTTTGCGCGGGCATCGTGCCACGCTCGACCAGCCAGGCATCATCCAGACGCCCCGCCGCCGCCAGCGCGCGTTTCAGCTTCTCCAGATTGCGCCCGATCTTCATCACCACGGCGGCGTCGGTGTCCTGCAACCGGCGCGCCAGTTCGGCCTCGGGCAGGGTCGCCATCGCAACGGTCAGCACATCGTCGCCCCAGGTGATCGGCTGACCCGTTGCCGTCCAGCACCCCGACATGCCGGTAATGCCCGGCACGATCTCGACCGTGACCCGGCCTTGCAGGCGGGAATGCAGATGCATGAAGGAGCCGAAGAAAAACGGATCGCCCTCGCAGAGCACCACCACGTCCTCGCTTCGCGCCAGTTCCGCCAGCCGATCCGCCCAATCCTCGTAAAAGGCCGCCAGGACACGGTTATATTCCGGGTCGCTGACCTCGATCTCGGTGGTGACGGGATATTCCATCGCATGTTCCGTCACATCGCCGCGCAGCATGCCCTCGACGATCTGGCGGGCCTGCCCCTTGCGGCCCGCCTTGCGGAAATAGGCGACATGGGGCGCATCCCGGATCAGGTGATCCGAACGGACGCTCATCAGATCGGGGTCGCCGGGGCCGAGCCCTGTGCAGATGATCTTGCCCATGCTCATTCCGCCTTCGATGCCAGCGCGTTGACGGCGGCCACCGTAATGGCCGAGCCGCCAAGCCGGCCGCGCACGATCATCGCGGGCACGGGCAGATCCGCCATCAGCGCCTCTTTCGATTCCGCCGCGCCGACAAAGCCCACCGGGCAGCCGATGATGGCGGCGGGGCGCGGGCAGGCGGGATCCTCCAGCATGTTCAGCAGGTGAAACAGCGCAGTGGGGGCGTTGCCGATGGCCACCAGCGCACCGGCCAGATGCGGGCGCCACAGCTCCAGCGCGGCGGCGGAGCGGGTGTTGGACATGTCGCGCGCCATTTCGGGCACGCGGGCGTCGCGCAGGGTGCAGATTACCTCGTTATTGGCGGGCAGGCGCGGGCGGGTGATGCCCTCGCTGACCATATAGGCATCGCAGAGAATGGGCGCGCCACCGGCCAGCGCGGCGCGCGCGGCGGCGGCCATGCCGGGTGAAAACCGCACGTCTTGTTCAAGCCCGACAAGACCTGCGGCATGGATCATGCGGACAACCACGCCTTCCTCATCGCCATCGAACCGGGCCAGATCGGCCTCGGCGCGGATGGTGGCAAAGCTCTCGGCATAGATCGCGGCACCGTTGGTTTCATAGCTATGGGGCATGGGTCAGGGCCTTTGTAAGGGCATCTCGGGTCAGGGCGGTGGCATCGGGCGGATCGCCCGCGCGACCGTTGCGAATGAGGTCGAACCGGCCTTGCGCGGTGGCCGTAAGGGTCAGAGGCGCGGGGCCGGGATGGGCGCAGCCCTTGGCGCAGCCCGAGATATGCAGGTGCTGGCCACGGGGCAGATCGGGCGCAAGGGCGCGGGCCAGGGGCCGGGTGTCGGACAGCCCCTGCGGGCAACCCGGCGCGCCGGTGCAGACCGAGATCGCCAGGCGCGGGTCGTCGGCGTCATGGATCAGGCCGGGCAGGTTGGGGCTCATGTCACGGCCTTCCAGCAGCAGCATCCGCCATGGGGTCAGGCGGATCGGGGCGAGCTTGGCCAGGGCCGCCAGCGTATCGGCGGTGATCTGGCCAAATTCCAGCGCCACGAGCTGGCCCTGTCCGGTTGGGCCGGGCTTGAAACGCGCGGCACCGACCGCCATCTGACTGATTTCACAGAATTTCTGTGGCAAGGCCGCGCCTCTTGCCACATGCGCCGCCATCCGGCCCCGGCCATTTGGGGCGCCGCCCGACGACAGGAACCAGGCCGCCAGATCCAGCGCGGATTCGGCGGCGGTCCGGGCCGTGACGCGCGCGCCGCTATCGGAGCCATCCGCGCGGCAGATCAGGCCATCCCCCGCCGCTTCAATGCGGATATCGGCAGAGATGTCTCGCAAAAGGGGGATCGGTCCGCAATCGACCGCATAGCCGAACTTGCCCGGTGTCTGCGGTGCGCCGGGTGCCGTGAGCGCGCTGTTCAAGGCAGCGCCAATCTGGTGCCCGGTATCGCCCTCCCGCCAGAACGGAGACATCACGATATTGCGCCGCGCTTCGGTCGCCGCGTCGGGATCGACAAGGCCAAGCGCGGTCAGCCCTTCGATCAATGCGCCATGATCGGCCTCGGCCACGCCGCGCAGTTGCAGGTTGGCGCGGACCGACAGATCCAGCAGGCCATTGCCGAACCGCTGCGACAGATCCGCGACGCCCGCCGCCTGCTCTGGCGAGAAGCGCCCGAAGGGGGCGCGGAGCCGCACCACCAGCCCGTCGCCCGACATCATCGGGGCCCATGCGCCGGGGCACCAGCCGCGTATGACCGGGGCGCTCATTGTGCGGCCTCGAGGCTGGCGGCAATCGAGTTGCGCCGGGTAACCCAAAGCCCCGCCTCGTGCAGCGCCTGAAACCGGGCGCTGAGGGCGGCCAGAGCCTCCGGGTTTGCCTTTTCCATGAAATCGACCAGATCGGCGCGGCCAAGCGTGGCGTCATGGTAGAGATCAAAGAGATGCGGCGGCACGGCGGCGGCGAGATGGGCGAAGGCCGCCAGATGATCGAGTGTCGCGGCAATTTCGGCGGCCCCGCGAAAGCCGTGGCGCATCATGCCATCGGCCCAGTCGGGATTGGCGGCGCGGGCGCGGGTGACGCGGGCGATCTCCTCGGTCAGGTCGCGGGCGCGGGGGGCGTCGGGCCGGGTCGCGTCCATATGGTAGAGCGCCGGTGCGTCGCCGCCAAGCCGCGCCACGGCGGCGGCAAAACCCGCCTCATGCGCGGCGTAATCCGAGGCCATCAGGAGGTCGGTTTCCGGCAAGTCCTGCAAATGCACGAAACTGTCGGCGGCCCTCACGCGGGCCTCAAGTTCCGCGCGCGCCTCGGTCGAGGCCCCCTGCGCGTCGATGGCGAAAGACGACGCCGCCAGCCACGCCTCGCCCGCCGCCGCGCGCGCCGCGTCGGAATAATCGTCCAGATGCGGTGTCATGTTCAGACCGTATTGGCCGGGTTTGGGGCCGAAAACGCGCGCGGTGGCGGTCCGGTAGGGGTTATCCTCGGGCGTCTCGTCGCGCTCGGACAGTGCGGCGGCGGCGGCCTCGAACATCTGTGCAAGGCCGGGAAAGACATCGCGAAAGAGGCCCGAGACCCTGAGTGTCACGTCGATCCGGGGCCGGTCCAGCAGGGCCAGCGGGATCACCTCGAAGCCCGACACCCGTTCGCTGCCATCATCCCATTTCGGGGCCAGCCCGGCCAGATGCAGCGCCATGGCAAATTCCTCGCCCGCCGTGCGCATCGTGGCCGACCCCCAAAGGTCGATCACCAGCCCGCGCGGCCAGTCGCCGTGATCTTGCAAATGGCGGCGCAGCAGTTCCTCGGCCAGCTTGACGCCCTGCGCATGGGCCGAGCGCGACGGCACCGCGCGCGGATCGGTGGAAAAGAGGTTGCGCCCCGTCGGCAACACGTCCGCCCTGCCCCGGTGGGGCGAGCCGGAGGGGCCGGGCGCAACCAGCTGCCCCTTCAGCGCCGCCGCCAGCCCGGCGCGTTCCCCGGCCCCGCAGTCACCGGTGCCAAAGATATGCAGGCCGTCGCCATACTGGCTTTCCTTGATGTCGCAGACGAAACGGTCGATGCGGGTGATGGCCTCGGCCGCCGATGCGCCCTCAGGGATGCCCAGATCGGCCTCGACACCGGTGGCCCGCGCCTCATCCCGGATATCGGCGATCAGCCGGTCGCGGCGGGCCGGGTCCAGCCCGTCGGCGGTGGAATATTCATCCAGCAGATGTTCCAGCCGGCCCATGTTTTCCGGCAGCACCGTCTCGGCCATCGGCGGCGGCAGGTGGCCGATGGTCACCGCCCCGATGCGGCGTTTGGCCTGCGCGGCCTCGCCGGGATCGTTGACAATGAAGGGGTAGATGACAGGCAGCGGGCCGGTCAGCGCCTCGGGCCAGCAGGTGTCAGACAGCGCCACCGCCTTGCCCGGCAGCCATTCCAGCGTGCCATGCGCACCGACATGGATCAGGGCGTCGGCCCCGGCCGTCAGCCAGAGGTAGAACGCAACATAGCCATGGCGCGGGGTGCGGGCGAGATCGTGGTAATCGTCGTCGCGCGACGCCACATCGCCGCGTTCGGGTTGCAGGGCGATGGTGGCTTTGCCACTCTGAAGGGCCGCGAAATGGAAGGTGCCGTTTTCGCAGGCCGGGTCAGCCTGGGGGTCGCCCCAGGCGGCGGTCAGATCGTCGCGCAGCTGGCCGGGCAGCCGGTCCAGCGCGGCGATGTAATCCGCAATGGGCCACGCGATCTTTTGGCTCAGCAAGGCATGGCCCAGATCGGGGACGTGGCCGGTATCAACGCCGGTTTCGGTCAGCGCCCGCAGAATTTCCGCACAGGAGGCCAGCGCATCCAGGCCCACCGCATGGGCCAGGTTCCAGTCGCGCCCCGGATAGGTGGACAGCACCAGCGCCAGCCGCTTTTCGGCAGACGGGCGCGTCGCCAGCCGGTGCCAGGCCGAGACCCGATCGGAAATGGCGGCGATGCGGCCCGCATCGGCGCGGTGGGCGAAGCGGGAATATTCAAGATCGGGGTCGCGCCGGCCCGGCTGTTTGAAGCTGGCCACACCGGCGAAGATGCGCCCGTCAACCTCGGGCAACACGACATGCATCGCCAGATCGGCGGGCGAGAGGCCGCGTTCGGCCTCGGCCCATTCCCCGCGCCGCGCAGTCGAGAGCGCCACCTGAAACACCGGACAGCCGGTGGTGTTGAGTGGCGAGGGGGTGCCATCCGCCCCCTGCGCCGAGAACGCGGTGGCGTTGACGATGGCGGCGGGGGCCAGGCGGGTGGTCTCGGCCCGGATCCAGGCCGCGGCATCGGGGTTTTTCAGCGAGGCGGCAAAAACCCCCATGGCGGCAAAGCCACGCGCCTCAAGCGCGCGGATCAGGGCATCGACCGGCTCGGTATCGGCGGCGGTCAGGTAGGAGCGGTAGAAGCTGACCAGAACCATCGGTTTGTCGGGCATATCGCAGCCGCGCGCCACGCCGCTATCGGGGTGGTAATAGCCGAAATCGGGCACCGTCTTTTCACCCAGAACGGGCCCGCAATAGAGCCCCGCCGCCAGCGCCAGCTGCGCCAGCGCCGCATGGGCCGCAATCGCGCCGCCGGCATCGCAGAGATGTTGCAACCGACGCAGGGTCGAAACCGGCAGGGTGGATATTTCATCCAGCCGCCCATCGGGCCGCCCGTCGGCGGGCAGCACTGCCAGCGCCATGCCGGTCTTGTCGGCCATTTCGCGCAGGGTGGAGAGCCCATAGGGCCAGTAGCTTTCGCCGCCGATCAGCTTGACCAGCACGGCCTTTGCCCCGGCCAGCGTTTGTTCGGCATAGGTATCGACCGAGAGCGGATGTTTCAGCGCCACCAGATTGGCCAGCCGCAGGGACGGCTCGAACCCCTGCGCGCGGGCCCGCGCAAAGCCCGCCGCGAAGGCCCCGAGGTCGGAATCGGAGAAGGACAGCACCACCAGGTCGGCCGGGCTCTGGCCCAGATCCCGGGGGGTGTCGGTTTCCTCCAACCCGTGGCTTTCGCGAAAGACGACATGCATTAGCGCGCACCCATTGCCTGGCGCGCGACCGGGCGTCGACGCCCGGTGACCACGATGCGTCGACGCATCGTATCCAGCGCGTGGGACAAGCGGTGCGGCTTCAAGGTCTAGCCCTCCAGAACAGCGCGAATCTTTGCGGCGTCGATGTGATCGTGCTCGCCGATCACCACCAGCTGCGAGCGCCGGGGCGCGTCGCCCCAGGGCCGGTCGAACTGGGTGCGCAGACGGTCGCCCACCGCCTGCACCAGCATCCGCATCGGTTTGCCCTTCACCGCGATATACCCCTTTACCCGCAAGGCGTTCTGTTCGCGTGCCAGCCGCAGAACCGCCGCCTCCAGCGCCTGTGCGTCTTCTACCTCATCCAGATCGATCACCACACTGTCGAAATCGTCATGTTCATGGTCATCCGCGCCGTCGTGATGGGAAGGCCGCGCGTTCAGATCATCCTCGGCCGCCGCTTCCAGCCCCAGGATGACGCGCGGGTCGATCACGCCCTCGGACATGGCCAGCACCGGAACCTTGCGGGGCATCTCGGCCTCGATCACGGCCTTGGCCTGCGCCAGACCCTCCGCGCCCGCAAGATCGGCCTTGGACATCAGGATGATATCGGCGCAGGAGATCTGATCCTCGAACACCTCGCCCAGGGGCGTGTCATGGTCGAGGCTGTCATCGGCCTCGCGCTGCGCCTGCACGGCGTCTACGTCGGGTGCAAAGCGGCCCGCCGCCACGGCCTCGGCATCGGCCAGCGCAATCACGCCATCGACCGTAATGCGCGACCGGATCGCGGGCCAGTCGAAGGCTTTGAGCAGCGGTTTGGGCAAAGCCAGTCCGCTGGTTTCGATCAGGATATGCTCGGGCGTTTCCGGCAGCGCCATCAGTGCCTCGATCGTGGGGATGAAATCATCGGCCACGGTGCAGCAGATGCAGCCATTGGCCAGCTCGACGATATTGTTTTCGGGGCAATTTTCATCGGCGCAGGATTTCAGGATATCGCCATCGACGCCCGCCGTGCCGAATTCATTGACCAGAACGGCCAGCCGCTTGCCCTGCGGGTTGGCCATCAGGTGGCGGATGAGGGTGGTCTTGCCTGCCCCCAGAAAGCCGGTGATGACAGTGACGGGGATCTTTGACAGCGCGGCCATGGGCTCAGTCCTTTTGCGGGGGAATTCGGGCAAGGCTCTGCTTGCGGAAGATCTCGGGGCGCGCGCGCCAGGGCACGATGCCGTCAGGGGTGGCGGCATAGGCGGCGGCCCCTTTGAGGATATCATCGATGTGGTCATCCGGGTCGAGCCGGCCATAAACATAGGTCCAGCGGTCGGGCCCGCCCGACAGCACCATCGAACAACCGTTGGAACAGGCCGAGAGGCATTCATTGCCGATCACGCGCACGCCTTCGGGTAACTCGGCACCTGAAAGAGCCTCGAACATCCGGGCACCGGGGCGCGGCTCTTCCGGCACACGCTCGCCATCGACCGTCTTGCGGCAGGTCGTGCAGACCGTGAGCGTTACAATGGCCATGGTGGAGGCCCCCTTTTGGTCAGCGCATTTCGGGTGGAACCAGCCGGGGGCCAAGCGAATGCGCCCCAAGGCCAGCCCGAAACACCCCGTTCGCGCGGTCTTCAACATCCGTCCGTGCTGGCAGGTCTCCCGGCTTGCGGATATCGGGGCGCGTCTTGCCCCGGCGGCCCCGATCCCTTCCCAGGCAATGCCAGTGGGCAAGGGGGCCTTTTCCGGTCACGGTCGCGGGGGCGGCTGCGCTTCGGCCATTGACCTCGATCGGTCGCAAAGCCTGTCGCATTCCCTCTTCGCCTGCCCTAAGACAGGAACCAGCACGAAACGCACCTGCGGCATTGCCCGCCCCGTTGTCAAGCAAAGGATGCCATGATGACCGAGACACCCCTGTCGGAAGACGCCCGCCACGCCCAGAAGATGGCCAAGAAGAAGGCCGCCCGCGACAAGATCATGGCGAAGAAAGAGGGCGAGAAGGGGCTGATCATCGTCCATACCGGGCCGGGCAAGGGCAAATCGTCCTCCGGCTTCGGCATGATCCTGCGCTGTGTTGCGCATGACATGCCTTGCGCTGTCGTCCAGTTCATCAAGGGGGCGTGGGATACCGGTGAGCGGCGGATACTCGAGGGGAATTTCAGCGATCTTTGCCAGTTTCACGCGATGGGAGAGGGCTTTACCTGGGAAACGCAGGACAAAGCCCGTGATATCGAGATGGCGGGCAAGGGGTGGGAGAAGGCCAAGGAGCTGATCCGCGACCCGTCGATCCGCATGGTGCTGCTTGATGAGATTAACATCGCGCTGCGCTATGACTATCTGGATGTCGGCGAAGTGGTGCGGTTTCTGCGTGAGGAAAAGCCCGAGATGACGCATGTTGTGCTGACCGGGAGAAACGCCAAGGAAGAGTTGATTGAGGTCGCTGATTTGGTGACCGAAATGACGCTGGTGAAGCATCCCTTCCGGTCCGGGATAAAGGGGCAAAGGGGCGTGGAATTTTGAGGGCGGGATCGGATTGCCTTTGGCAATCCGATCCGTGCGAGGGGCGCTGCCCCTCGCGCTCCCCGAGGTATTTTAGCCAAGATGAAAGATACGATTTGTTAATGTTAACGTGCCATAGCGTAGGCGCGGCGCAGGGAGAGGTCCCGATGGCCGCCCAAGGTGAAAGCGCCGCGCCTGACCTGCCATGGCAGCACTGGGTGCGGCGCGACCGCTTTGTGACCACAGGTTTTCCCATTCATCTTGGCAAAAATACCTCCGCCGGAGGCTCCGACAGTTACGCGTTCGATGGTCGTGATAGTCATGCGTGAAATCAAGACGGGAATTGAGGTGGCGGTGTCGGCGGTGCACGCCGCAAATGACTCGGGGAAGTCTCGCCAGAAGCCTTGCGCGGATGAACAAGGTAGGGGTTTGTTAATGTTGATGCGCCATTGTGATGGGGCGGCTGCGGAATTGGTCCCGCGCGCCGCCCCCAGTGACGGCACCGCGCTTACCCCGCCCTCTCGGGGCCGAGCGCGGTGCGCACTGGCCGATCCCCGCGTTTACGGTATCCCGATCACACGACACCAGCCGGCTGCGCGGTCTGGCGATGGTGATCTGACGTGAGCGCCCTCATGATCCAGGGCGCGGGCTCGAATGTGGGGAAATCGCTGTTGGTCGCAGGGTTGGCCCGTGCGGCGTGCAAGCGCGGGCTGTCGGTTGCGCCTTTCAAACCGCAGAATATGTCAAACAATGCAGCTGTCACCGTCGATGGAGGAGAGATCGGGCGGGCGCAGGCGTTGCAGGCGAGGGCCGCGGGCCTGGATCCGGTGACCGACATGAACCCTGTCTTGTTGAAGCCGGAAACCGATACCGGCGCACAGGTCGTGGTCCATGGCAAGCGGTTGACGACCGTCAAAGCGCGGGACTACGCGGCACTGAAGCCGCAATTGTTGGCCCCGGTGCTGGAGAGCTTCCATCGTCTGAAATCCGCCCATGATCTGGTGATCGTCGAGGGCGCGGGTTCGCCGGCCGAGGTCAACCTGCGGGCCGGCGACATCGCCAATATGGGCTTTGCACGGGCCGCGGACGTGCCCGTTATCCTTGCTGGCGATATCGATCGCGGCGGGGTGATTGCCCAGATTGTCGGCACGCAGGCGGTCCTGGCACCCGACGATGCGGCGATGATCGCGGGCTTTCTGATCAACAAGTTTCGCGGCGATGCCCGGCTCTTCGACGATGGCTACGCCCTGATCGGGGCGCGCACGGGCTGGCCCGGGTTCGGGGTGTTGCCGTATTTCGCGGATGCCGCGAAGCTGCCGGCCGAGGATGCGCTTGATTTGCCGGGAAAAAGCGCCGGTCGGGGGCTCAATATCGCGTGCCTTGGGTTTTCGCGCATCGCCAATTTCGATGATCTCGACCCGCTGGCGCAGGAGCCGGGCGTGTCTCTGTCGATGATCCGGGCCGGACAGGCGATACCGGGCGATGCGGATCTGGTGATCCTGCCGGGCAGCAAATCCACCCGCGGCGACCTGGCCTTTCTGCGGGCGCAGGGGTGGGATATCGATCTGGCCGCGCATGTCAGGCGCGGCGGGCAGGTGTTGGGCATTTGCGGCGGGTATCAGATGTTGGGCGACGCAATTCATGACCCGCAGGGGATCGAGGGGGCACCCGGCAGCACCCCGGGGCTCGGGCTGCTGCAGATTGAAACCGTGATGACGCGCGACAAGAGCCTGACCGAAATATCCGCGACCCATGCGGCGACCGGGCGTCTGGTGCGGGGCTATGAAATCCACATCGGCCAGAGTGACGGGCCCGACCGCGCGCGTCCATTCGCCCATGTCGCCGGGACAGCCGAGGGGGCGTCTGCGCCCTCGGGTGCCGTACAGGGCACCTATCTGCACGGCCTCTTTTCCGAGGACGGGTTTCGGCGCGCCTATCTCGGCGGGCTTGGGGCCGTTTCCAGCCAGGTTCAGTACGGCACCGTTGTCGAACGGGCGCTGGACGCGCTGGCCGATCATATGGCGGAGCATCTGGATCTGGACGGGATCTTTGCCATCGCCCGTTGACAGGATACCCTGCGGGGGCGACCCCAGAGGAAAGCCAGTCAATGATCCCCAACCCCTATCTCAGAATGGCGCAGAACAACGCCTGGGCCAACGCAACGCTATTTGCCGCTATTGCGGGGCTGGGCGCGGAGGCCTTTGCCGCCCCGCGGCCGGGGTTCTTTCCGTCGCTGGCGGCCACGCTCAATCACATCCACGCCGTCGATCTTTATTATCTCGATGCGCTTGAGGCGGCCGGCCGGGGGCGGTCGGTCTATGAAAGCGCCGAGATCACGCAGGTTGCGGTGCTGGCCCGCGCGCAGGCCGATCTTGACCGGCGGTTCATCGCAATCTGTGCCGGGCTGAACGAGGCGCGCCTGTCCCAGCCGCGGCAAACCGAGCGCAGAGATGGCATGGTCCATGAACAGGTCGGCGCACTGATCCTGCATCTGGTGCAACACCAGATCCATCACCGGGGCCAGGCGCATACGATGGTATGGGATGCCGGTATCGCGCCGCCGCAACTGGATGATTTCCACCTGGAATATGGCCGCGTGCCCTCGGCCAAGGCCTATTTCGGATAAATTCGGGCCCGCCCCGGATGCTGGAAATGGTGCGCGGCGTGGCAGGGTCCCCTGGCTTGGTGACTTCGGAGCCCGCAAAGAAGCCTTGCCGCAATACCCCGGCGATGGGACACAGAAAAAGGACGCGGCCGCATTATCGCGGGCGCAAACAGATCGTCGCCTTGCGACTTCAAGATATGACACGGGAGATCAGCATGACAGACGCCCCGCGCGCAAGACGCAGCTACAAGGGCGGGATAACCAATACCGACCGATGGCAACATTTTGAGAACAAGCCCGGCGATGTTTTTGTCTGCACGCCGCCCAAATGCGGAACGACCTGGACCACGGCGATCGTCACCATGTTGCTGACCGGCAGGACCGACGCGGCCCCGCAGGATCTGGTGCAATGGGTCGATGCCGAGGTTGTCCCCGTGGCCGATATGATTGCGGGACTGGCCGCGCAAACGCACCGGCGGTGTATCAAGACGCATACACCTTTCGACGGCATTCCCTGGTTTTCCGATGCCGCCTATATTGCCGTTTACCGGCATCCGGTTGATGTGCTGTTTTCTCTGCGAAAACACCTGGCCAACGCGCGGAACACGCCCGCCGAGCATCCCTATCTCGGCGCGGCGGATGCGGCTCTGGAGAATTTCGTTTCCCGCGCCGCCGATCCGGGCGATTTTGACTTCGATTGCCTTGCCACGATTGTTGGTCACTACCAGAGTTATACGGCCAGGCCACGCCCGGATAACCTGATGCTGCTGCATTATGCTGACATGCTGGCCGATGCGCGCGGGGCGATTGCCCGCATCGCCGCGCATATCGGGGTCGCGGCTGACCCGGCGCTGATCGATGCGATACATGACGCATCTTCGTTTGGCCGGATGAAATCGCAGGCCGACCGATTTGCCCCGTTTGCAGCTAACGGGTACTGGCGCGATGCGCAGGCGTTTTTTGACTCGGCGGGCACCGGTAAATGGGCGGGCGAACTGGATGCGCCGGCCTTGTCCTGCTATCGCGCAAAGATCGCCGATCTGTTGGGCCCGTCGGACGTTGCCTGGCTTGAGGGGGGAACAGCTGGCGGGCAGCGCAGCAGCGCGCGGTGACGGGCGCGGGTTGCCGGGCGCAGGTTGTCGGGCGTTGGCTGCGGGTCTCGGAATATGGGGCGCGAAATGGCCCGGTGACTTGACCGTCTTCCGGCTCTAGGGTGTTCAGGTTCTTGATGACGTGACACCCGCCGGAACAAAGGGGCCTTGTCATGAAAACCTGCGGTTCTTGGCGATCCTGCTGTTCTCACCGGGAGCGCATCGCGCCTGGCCTGAGGGGGCTGGCTTGGGAAAACCTGCAGCGTCATCTGTTCAAGCGTGAGCAGCACGCGCCGGGCGATCGCGGCCGCCGCCCGGCCGGGGCGGTGCCCGGGCCGGTCTGGGCCGATGATCCCCCGCTGGCCCGCCTGACCGGGATCGAGGTCAGCGCCCTGGCGCAGCCTGCCGTTGACACGGTGCGGCCCGAAACGAAGCCGATGCCGACGGAAGGAGCCGCGACATGAGCGATTTGCGCAGATCATGGGTTGAAAGCGCCAATGACCCCGAGACCCCGTTTCCGCTGAATAATCTGCCATATGGCGTGTTTTCCACCGAGGGCACCGCGCCACGCGCTGGTGTCGCCATTGGCGATGCTATCCTCGATGTGGCCGCGCTGGAGGCAAACGGCATTCTGACCGCGGGTGATCCGCCGGTGTTCACGCGGCCCTCGTGGAACGCGTTCATGGCGCTTGGCCCGGCGGCCTGGCAGGGGTTCCGGCAGGCGCTGACGGTGTTGTTGGGCGAAAAATCGGGTATCGGGCGCCGGGCCGAGCCCTATCTGGTGGCGATGACCGATGCACGGCTGCACATGCCCTTTGACGTGGCCGAATACACCGATTTCTACTCGGGTATGCATCATGCGAAGAATGTCGGCACCATGTTTCGCGGCCGCGAAAACGCGCTGCCGCCGAACTGGCTGCATGTTCCCATCGGCTATAATGGCCGGGCGTCCTCGGTCGTGGTCTCGGGCAGCGATGTGCGCCGACCCTGGGGGCAGATCGTGCCGCAGGGGGCCTCGGCCCCGGTTTTCGCGCCCTGCAAGCGGTTCGATCTTGAGCTTGAGATGGGGGCGATTGTGGGCGTGGCCTCGGAGGGTCCGGTCAGCGTGGCTGAGGCTGACGCGATGATATTCGGCTATGTGTTGCTCAACGACTGGTCGGCGCGCGACATTCAGGCCTGGGAGTATCAGCCGCTGGGTCCGTTTCAGGCCAAGGCCACCGCAACCACGATCAGCCCCTGGATCGTGACCGCCGCGGCGCTGGCCCCGTTCCGCTGCGAGGCCCCCGACCGTGAAAAGCCGCTCTTGCCGCATCTGGCCGATGCCGGGCCGATGCTTTACGACATCGACCTTGCCGTATCGCTGGCCCCCGAGGGCCAAACCGCCAGCGTGATCGCGCGCGCGAATTACAAGCAGATGTATTATTCCGCAGCACAGCAACTGGCGCATCACACCAGCTCGGGCTGCCCGATGCGGGTGGGCGATCTGCTGGGCTCGGGCACGATATCGGGGCCCACGCAATCCGAACGCGGCTCGCTCCTGGAGCTGAGCTGGGGCGGCAAGGAACCGGTGACGCTGGAAACAGGCGAGACGCGCGGTTTCCTTGTGGATGGCGATACGCTCAGCCTGACGGGCCATGCGCAGGGGCAGGGCTATCGCATCGGGTTCGGGACGTGTGATGGCACGGTGCTGCCGGCGCTGGAGGATCCGTATGGTCGCTGAACATGTTACGGATGTGCGCGATGGGGCCTGCGTTGCGTAACATTTAACTTGCTCCGAATCGTCAAAGCCCATATCCCGACCGTGCGGTCAGCTTATTGACTGTGGGAAAGGGAGCCCCGGCCTTGGACGCATATATCTGCGACGCGACGCGCACGCCGATCGGGCGCTATGGCGGGGCGCTTTCCGGCATCCGCACCGATGATCTGGCGGCTTTGCCGATTGCCGCGCTGATGGCGCGCAATCGGGGCGTGGACTGGGCCGCGATCGACGATGTGATCTATGGCGATGCCAATCAGGCGGGCGAGGATAACCGCAATGTGGCCCGGATGGCGGCGCTGTTGGCGGGGCTGCCGGTCGATGTGCCGGGCACCACGGTGAACCGGCTCTGCGCCAGCGGCATGGATGCCGTTGGCATGGCCGCGCGGGGCATCCGGGCGGGCGATTATGACATGGTCATCGCCGGCGGTGTCGAAAGCATGAGCCGCGCGCCATTCGTGATGCCAAAGGCAGAGGCCGCGTTTTCGCGCGCGGGCGCGGTTTATGACACGACAATCGGCTGGCGCTTTGTAAATCCGAGGATGCAGGCAGGTCATGGCACCGATGCGATGCCGCAAACCGCCGATAACGTGGCCGCTGACTACGGCATCAGCCGCGAAGATCAGGATGCCTTCGCGGCACGCTCGCAGGCGCGTTGGCAAGCGGCCCACGCCGCAGGGGTTTTCGCCGATGAAATCACGCCGGTCGCGGTGCCGCAGCGCAAGGGCGAGCCCATTATCGTCGACACCGATGAACACCCGCGTCCGGGCACAGATGCGGCGAAACTGGCACGGCTCAAGGGCGTGAACGGCCCCGATCTGAGCGTGACGGCGGGCAATTCCAGTGGCGTCAACGATGGCGCGGCGGCGCTGCTCTTGGCCTCGGAGGCGGCGGCCAAGGCCAATGGCCTGACCCCGATGGCCCGCGTTGTCGGCATGGCGGCGGCGGGCGTGGCCCCGCGCGTCATGGGCATCGGCCCGGTGCCTGCGACGCGCAAAGTGCTGGCACGCACCGGGCTCGGCATCGCCGATATGGATGTGATAGAATTGAACGAGGCCTTCGCGGCGCAGGCGCTGGCCTCGTTGCGCGAACTGGGCCTGCCCGATGACGCGGCCCATGTGAACCCCAATGGCGGGGCCATCGCGCTGGGCCATCCGCTGGGCATGTCGGGCGCGCGCCTGGTGATGAGCGCGGCCTATCAATTGAACCGCACCGCCGGGCGCTATGCGCTCTGCACCATGTGCGTGGGCGTGGGGCAGGGTGCCGCCCTGATCCTGGAACGCGTCTGACGGAGGAAAGACGAGATGTATGCACAGATGATCAAGACGGCCCGCTCTGGCATCAAGACCCGCGACGAGATGACCGATCAGGAACGCGCGTTTCAGGACAAGATCGACGCCGATATCAAGATCGAGCCGCGCGACTGGATGCCCGACGATTACCGCATGACGCTGATCCGTCAGATCGGCCAGCACGCCCATTCCGAGGTGGTCGGCCAGCTGCCCGAAGGCAACTGGATCACCCGCGCCCCGACGCTGGAGCGCAAGGCGATCCTGCTGGCCAAGGTGCAGGATGAGGCGGGTCATGGGCTCTATCTCTATTCCGCTGCCGAGACACTTGGCGAAAGCCGGGATGAACTGGTGCGCCTTTTGCATGAAGGTCGGATGAAATATTCCTCGATCTTCAATTATCCCACGCTCAACTGGGCCGATATCGGCGCGGTCGGCTGGCTGGTCGATGGGGCGGCGATCGTCAATCAGGTGGCGCTGCAACGCACCTCATATGGCCCCTACAGCCGCGCCATGGTGCGGATATGCAAGGAAGAGAGCTTTCACGCGCGCCAAGGCTATCACGCGATCATGAAAATGGCCTTTGGCACGCCCGCGCAGAAGAAGATGGCGCAGGATGCGCTCAACCGGCTCTGGTTCCCGGCGATGATGATGTTCGGGCCGCATGACAGCGAAAGCACCCATTCCGAGCAATCGATGGCGTGGAAAATCAAGGTCAAATCCAACGATGAGCTGCGCCAGCAATTCGTCGATCAGACCATCCCGCAGATCGAATATCTGGGCCTCGACCTGCCCGATCCCGGCATCAAATGGAACGAGGCGCGCGGGCATTACGATTTCAGCGATCCCGATTGGGATGAATTCATGGATGTGATCCGCGGGAACGGCCCCTGCAATGTGGACCGTATGAAGGACCGGGTGAACGCCTGGGAGGATGGCGCATGGGTGCGTGACGGGCTGCTGGCGCATGCCAGGAAACGCGCCCGGGTCGCGGCGGAATAAGGAGACAGCGCATGAAAAACGAATGGCCCCTGTGGGAAGTGTTCATCCGAGGTCAGCACGGGCTGAGCCACCGCCATGTCGGCAGCTTGCACGCCCCCGATGCGGATATGGCGATCAAGAACGCGCGCGATGTCTATACCCGGCGCAACGAAGGCGTTTCGATCTGGGTGGTCGAGGCGCGCCATATCGCGGCCACGGCCCCCGGCGACAAGGGCCCGCTCTTTGAGCCCTCCGAAAGCAAGGTCTACCGCCACCCGACCTTTTTCGACATTCCCGAAGATGTGGGGCATATGTGATGACGCGTGACGAGGCCCTGTTTCAGTTTCTGCTCCGCATGGGCGACAACACCCTGATCCTGGGGCATAGGGTCAGCGAATGGTGCGGCCATGCGCCGGTGCTGGAGGAAGATATTGCGCTGGCCAATACCGCGCTCGATCTGATCGGGCAGACGCAATTCTGGCTGGGGCTGGCCGGAGAGGTCGAAGGGCAGGGGCGATCCGCCGACGATCTGGCCTTTCTGCGCGACGCCTGGGATTTCCGCAACCTGCTGCTGGTGGAATTGCCCAATGGCGATTTCGGACAGACCCTGATGCGCCAGTTCCTGTTCGATGCCTTCCAATCGGTCCTGCTTGGCCGGTTGATGGCCTCATCTGACACGCGCGTGGCCGAGATTGCCGCGAAAGCGTCGAAGGAGGTGGCCTATCACGTCGAACGCTCGGCCGATACGGTGGTGGGTCTGGGAGATGGCACCGCCGAAAGCCATGCCAGGATGCAGGCCGCACTCGACTATCTCTGGCCCTATGTGGGCGAGATGTTCCTTGGCGACGCTGTCGATGCGGCCATGGCCGAGGCGGGCATCGCCCCCGATCCTGCCAGCCTGCGCGCCGATTTCGATGCATTGGTAGAGCGGGTGCTGACCGAGGCGACGCTGGACATCCCCAAGGGCGGATTTGCCCATAAGGGCGGGCGCACCGGCACCATGCATACCGAACATCTGGGCCACATGCTGGCCACGATGCAATGGCTGCAACGGGCCTATCCCGGGGCCAGCTGGTAGGCGCATGGCTCAGGTGGCGACAGATCGGATCTGGGACTGGCTGGATCAGGTGCCCGACCCCGAGATCCCGGTGATCAGCCTGGTCGATCTGGGCATCATCCGGGATGTGAAATGGCAGGGCGACGCGCTGCAGGTCACCGTCACGCCAACCTATTCGGGCTGCCCCGCCACATCGGTGATCAACCTCGATATCATCTCGGCGCTGAACGGGCATGGCATCGAAAACGTGGTGCTGAAACAACAGATCTCGCCGCCCTGGACCACCGATTGGCTGTCGATGAAGGGCCGCGAGAAGCTGGAGGAATACGGCATCGCGCCGCCGCAGGCGGCCGGTGGACCGGACCGCTGCCCGCGTTGCAAGGGCCGCGATCTGGAACGGCTGAGCCAGTTTG
>Ga0316205_10000671_pt1 | contig 56519 bp, 49 predicted proteins | sample 3monthpyrite_MG_FD_204941 | JGI IMG/M metagenome (GOLD analysis project Ga0316205, IMG submission 204941) | Microbial mat bacterial communities from mineral coupon in-situ incubated in ocean water Damariscotta River, Maine, United States -... | ecosystem: Environmental > Aquatic > Marine >...
ATGAAATTACCACTCCAATGAAATCAGTCGTTAGTATGTTAAAACTACTGTCTGAATACCCTTTTGAAGAGGAACCCAAACAATTATTAAATATCGCAAAACGTTCAACTCGAACCTTGGTCGACAATCTGAATAATATTCTTGACTTTTCAAAACTCGACGCCAATATGCTTAAACTTAAACCCAGAGAGTTTAACGTTCGAGAACTGGTTGACGATCTCTCATCTGAACTGGCTCATTTTGCGAATGAGAAAGATTTATCGTTGCAAGCCAGCAGCGATGCAGAGGTGCCGTCAATGGTAAAAGCCGATGTGTTTCGAATTAAACAAATTCTTCGCAACTTGCTCGGTAATGCAATCCGTTTCACTAAGTCTGGCGAAGTATCACTTTATGCAGACGTGTCCGCAAAAGGCGGGCATAAATTGTTACGATTTACCATTGCTGATACCGGCATAGGGATGTCTCCAGATGCTCAAAGGGAAATATTCGATTCGTTGCAGCAAACCACTAAATTAAGTAATGCTAGTTTTGCCGGGCGATTGAGATTAATTGTCTCCAAACATTTAGCGGAACAAATGGGAGGCGAAATAGGCGTTATTAGTGAAATTGGTCAAGGTAGCCAATTCTGGTTTACAGTAACTTATCAAGATCCTATGTGATGTGGCGTGAGGAGAAGTAAAGTGATTTAGAATAGAATAGACGAAGAGATGTCGATCTGACTAACAATCAACTGGATTTGACTTCACTTTCAGCTAAAAGTGATTTAATTTCACTGCGTAAACTAGCCAAAGGCATTGGCTTACTAAAGACCCGATCGGCACCCATACCACTGGCGAACTCAAGGTAACTTTCGGGATCTGACGAGCCACCACCTGAATAGGCAATAATTTTAAGATCGGGGTATATTTCGCGGACTTCAGAGATGAATTCCAGCCCTTCCTTGTTAGGCATAAGGATATCGGTTATCACCAGATCGGGTTTTTGATGTTCAAAATAGCCGAGCGCAATCTCACCGTCTTCGGCCATTAAAGCCTGATGTCCGTCAAGCTCTATAACATCAGTCAACAAGCGTAACATTTGTGGATCATCATCTACTAATAGTATGAGTGCCAATTGCACATCCTCCCTGTGACATCCCTATCGATTAACCAGGAAATTATCAGGTCAATTTTGATATTGTTTAATCCATTATCCGGAAACCATTTGAACGGTTGATGTTAAAGGGCCAGTTAGCCGTAAACATCGAATCCCATCATTAATACGTGTTCCAATTAATTTTAGTTATGTCCTTTGTACTAACATCAGCAGAGGACGCTAGTATTACTGGATTGCTTAAATCTACAGGACCAATTATGGGTGTAGTTGACGACAAAAACAATAACCATCAAGCCAAAAAACAACTAAAATTCTCAAAATGCTGATTGACAGCTCCCATTTTTACTATAATCTGGCGTTCCTCGGAAAAAAGTTACAATCCAGATGAGCATTACTCCGAAATTGAGCTTTACATCAGAGACCGATACTCATATAACAATTGTCCAACGCCCGAGTCTTTCTAGCTATGCAAAACACCCATTTATCTAAATTCCCGAAGGTTTATGAAAACGATGATTTTCTAGTTATCAATAAACCCGCTAACATTTCCTTTCATAATCAACAAGATATCCTTGGTATCCATAGTTTGTTGAAATCTGAACTCGGATACAATATCTGGCCGGTACACCGACTTGATAAAATGACTAGCGGATTATTGATTTTTGCAAAGTCACAAATAGCAGCGGGTGAACTCGGCAAAATGTTCGAAAAAGGAGAAATAGCCAAAACATATATTGCTCTCAGTGATAAAAAACCGAAAAAGAAACAAGGAAAAATTATCGGTGATATGAAAAAGTCTAGAAATGGCAGTTGGAAACTCACTCATACAAGAGAAAATCCTGCCAAAACTCAGTTTTATAGCTACTCGTTGATTTCGGGGATTCGGCTATTCTGGATCACCCCGACTAGTGGAAAAACACATCAGATCAGAGTGGCACTTAAGTCAATTGGATCGCCAATTTTGGGTGACGAACGATACACTGGAAATAATGCGGACAGAGGATATTTGCACGCTTATCGTTTAAGTCTTATCTGGCGACAAGAAAATATTGAAATATGTTGTCTACCTCAATCGGGCGAGTATTTCATATTAGATGAGTTTGAACAGCTTTTGAAAAAACTTGTATCTAGTCATCCAGTGCTTCAAAAAGAATAGAGGTGCCATCACCGCCAAAATGTCTAAATCGCCGATACCGCGGCTAACACGAAGCAGTCTTTTCCATTTTCTTTTGCTTGATAAAGGGCTCTATCAGCGGCTTTTAAGAGCTCCAATGGATCTTGCTCACCACTGAACACGGATAATCCTGCGCTGAATGTAATCGACAATTGGGCGTCACCGGCAAATTTCATTTCTCTCACAACTTCTTGCAATCGAGCAATACATTGTTTGGCCTCATTCGCGGTTAGTCGTGGCAATATTAGAATGAACTCCTCGCCGCCAAAACGGGCGAAAAGTGGCTCCTTAATCAAGTTATCTTTTTTTGCCTTATCGCCGAATTTTGTTTCGGGCGGTAGAACAAGAATATCGACCGAGCGTAAAGTTTGGTTTATTGCGGTTGCAAAATCTACTAGCACTTCATCCCCGACAAAATGTCCATATTGGTCATTCACCTGCTTAAAATAATCTAGATCGATAATAACCAGTGCGTAGGTTTCGTTATAACGTTCGCAGAAATGATGAATATATTTTAGCGTACTTAATGCATGCCGACGATTATACTGCTGAGTGAGTTCATCGGTAATATTCTGCCGTTTTAAATTTCTGCGTAACTCCGAAATTAACGCGCCAAAATAGCTAAACCAGGCAAGCACTATGAAGAAAAAGATATAAAGCAGTAGCTCGTAAGCAAGTAACAATTCCGGACGCAACCAAAACACCTCGGCGATCAATATAATTGAATACAAGCAAAAAATAAAAATAAAGAGTTTAAAATACTGGACACGATCGAAACGTAATATGCCAAAAGTAAAGGCTGGAAAATACAACATTAAAAGCAAAGGCCGGATTTCTGGCATAAATATTAATGGCCCAACCCCCCATAAAGAACAGACCACCATTTGAAACCCGGTCATTGAAGGATCGTCATACTCGAGATTTTTTTCAGTAATAAAAAACCAGGCCAATACAGCTGAAATCAGTGTGGCGCTCACCAACATAAAAATCAGTTGATTTGTAGAAAGCGCACTATAACCAATATAGTCGAAGGCTAACACCAGCGATATCAACAGGGGATAATTGAATGAGGCAGCGATCGCTCTACGCCGCCTCAGTTGTTGCTTGTTTTTAAGATTTCCGTTCATGACAACTTTATGGTTACAACCAATTTTATAGGGCGGTGGGGTTCAAACATTCCATTAACTTACTAAACATAGCACATATATTGGAAATTTGTTTAATTCGGGCCACATACTATGATGATAGGTAGCCACAAACTCAAATTTCAGGTCACATACAATTTAATATCGTGGGCGGATAACTCTCTCTGAATTATCGTTGAGGGTCTTATCGTAGGAAGCTGAGCAAACGATAATCTTTAGAACTACTGAGACTAAACTTTGTCCACCTTAACAGGTAATATATTGCAGGGTCACTCAGGTGATTCCTCACTGAAATATACCCTCATAAAAATGTTTCCGACAAACCGACACATAACAGTCATTGCCTCCTATTTCAATTTGTGAACCCTCGCTGATCACATTGCCTTCTTCATCATGGCGAAGAACCATTGTTGCCTTACTACCACAGTAGCATATTGCCTTTAATTCCTTCAGGTTATCGGACCAAGACAACAAGTACTTACTGCCTTCAAAAGGTTCTCCTTGAAAATCTGTTCGAATGCCAAAAGCTAATACAGGGATATTCAAATTATCGGCGACTTTTCCCAACTGAAATACTTGCTCTTTTTTTAGAAATTGAGCTTCATCAACCAATATACAACTCAATATCTCTGCTTGATTTTGTTTTCCAATCAAATCAAATAAATCACAATCAGAATTAAAAACGGTAGCAGAACATTGCAAACCTATTCTCGATGTAACCATACCAACTTCATAGCGGTCATCAAGTCTTGGAGCAAGCACCAACGTATTCATCCCCCTTTCTCTGTAGTTGTAACTGGATTGCAATAGTGACGTTGATTTACCGGCATTCATTGAGGAATAATAGAAATAGAGTTTGGCCATTTTTTGTACTAACTAAGAATTTGTATGAGAAAGAATGCGTTAATTTTACGATGTTTTGATTAATAAATCACTTATTCGATCGCTAATGAGGCGTAGAATGTCGAGTAATTATTATTTATAGGTAAGTTGATAGTGTTTTTCAAATTGCAGGCAACAATTATTTCTTCAACTCAGCCGCAAGCTTTTTAGATATCTTTTCTATTGATTTTCTAAGCTTTGTTTCGTTTACGGTCAATACCTTACCATCCTTCATTAATACTTTACCAGATACGACCGTCGTCACCACATCCTGCGAATCGATAGTATAGACCAGATGAGAAATTACGTTATATACCGGCTGAAGCCTTAAATCATCTAATGATATTTGTATCATATCGGCTTTATAGCCAACACGGAGTTGACCAATATCGCTGCCAAGCCCGACGGATTTAGCGCCCCAATTAGTTGCCATTTGAAGCGCCGAATATGCTGGTATGACCGTAGAGTTTTTTTCAGTTACTTTGTGTAATAATGCTGCCAACCGGATTTCTTCCCACAAATCCAAATCATTATTGCTGGCCGCACCGTCGGTTCCTAAACCGACATTCACTTTGTTCTTAATCAGTTGGACAACAGGCGATATCCCAGCAGCCAATTTAAGATTTGAAGTTGGATTATGAATAGCGCCCACTTTCTTTTGGGCCAAAATTTTCATTTCATTTTGACTAAGGTGAACCATATGGGCGGCAATTACTTTATTGTCAGTAAATAAAGATAAATTATCAACATGTTTAACAGGAGTCGTTTGATAACGATCTTTTATTATTTTTGTTTCGGCCTCTGATTCTGCGATATGGATTGTGATAGGTACTTTTAATTCTCTCGCTTTTTCCGCAACTTGCTTAATGTGTGCTGGAGACACAGTGTAGGGTGCATGAGGTGCAAACGCTGGAGTAATTCGCTCGTTCTTTCCTTGCCATTGATTGACATATTGAACAGCAGCCGCAAAGGAGTCATCCCAACCTTTAAAACCAGGACTTGGAAAATCAATCATGGGAGCGCCAACAATTGCTCTTAAACCACATTTTTCAACACCTTTTGAAATAACTTCTGGATAGAAGTACATATCCACAAAAGTGGTAATGCCACCAGAGATCATTTCATAACAGGCAAGCTCCAATCCCGTCTTAATAAAATCTGGTTTTACAAAAAAACCTTCCATTGGAAAAATATAGTTATTGAGCCATGGCATTAATTCTAAATCGTCGGCCATACCTCTAAAAAGTGTCATTGCACTATGAGTATGCGCATTGATTAATCCCGGCATTAATACCTTATTCTTACCCGAAATAATTTGCGAGCTCGTGAATTTGGCTAACAGAACTTCGCGTTGATCAATTGCAATAATTTTATTTCCGACAACGGCGACCGCGCCATCGAAAACAACTTGTGGCAAATCCGATTTGTCAGACTTAAGATCCGACTTATCAGACATTGGTACCAGGTAATCCGCTAGCACAATTAGATCAACTTTCCTTTTGTCTTTTGCGAAAGTGAAAAAAGGCACGCTGCAAAATATACTGACAACGACTCCCCATAACAAACCTTTCTTACTAACTTTTTTATAACAATTGATCATTATTATTCTCCAAACAAACGTCGGCTATTTAGACAAAAAAAAGCGCCAGCTGATCGAAGCAAGCGCTATCTATTTAAGCGCCAATCTTACAGCCGTAAAAAGTCTTCAATTTCATTCTTGTGAGGTACCGATGGCTGAGCACCTAAACGTGTAACCGCTATAGCCGCTGCGGCATTGGCAAATTTTATTGCTCCATCAATCGCCATATTATTGCCAAGCGCGGTGGTGAGTGAACCACAAAAAACGTCTCCAGCTGCAGTGGTATCTAAGGTATCAACTTTATTACCTGCGATATGTCCGCTAAACGTATCACTAGAGACATAAGCACCATTGGCTCCTAAAGTGACTATGACAACCTTAGGTCCTTTATCTCGTAGATCACTCGCAATTTTAGCGACAGAGTCATCGCCCTCAAGTTTTTGACCGCTGACTATTTCTGCTTCAGTTTCATTAACCACTAATGTATGAATACGCCGTAAAGCGATATCAGAAAGAGGCTTGGCAGGCGCTGGATTTAGCATAACGGGCGTACCCCAAACTTGCGCTTTTTCTAAAACGTATTCAACGGTATCCATAGGTATCTCTAGCTGCATTAGTATAAGGCTTGAAGACCTCAGTTCTTCTTCAGCAGCATCTACCTTTACACAGTCTAAGAAATAGTTAGCCCCAGGCGCAACAGTGATAGAATTTTCGCCATCGTCTCCTACAAAAATCAGCGCTGTACCAGTCCCCTCTTTATCAGTTTGGCTCATATATTGAGTATTCATTCCTTCATCTGAAAAACTACTAATGGCTGTATCGCCAGAAGTATCTTTTCCAACACAAGCAACAAATACCACATCACCGCCAGAACGCGCAGCAGCTAATGCTTGATTAGCTCCCTTACCGCCAAAAGTTTGCGAGAAACGGCCTTCACCGACCGTTTCTCCTCGGGCTGGAATATGACTCACTTGCATGATCATATCTCGCCCAAAACTTCCTACAACTGAGACTTTATTCATCGTAATTATCCTTTTGCAAATATAATAAGTGATAGGCCCACAATAAAACTGATAAACATCATGGTAATCAATTTATTGGTGCCCTTAGGCGCTGCGGCAAACTCCTTCCAAACGAAAACGCCCCATGCAGCAGCAACCATGGTTGCTCCCTGCCCTAGCCCGTAAGAAATTGCCGGCCCAGCTGTACCACTAGCAATAAGATTAAGCGACAAACCAGTACACCAAATAACACCTCCAACGATGCCAATTAAATGTAATTTAGGCGTGCCAATTTTAAAGTAGTCAGTGTAGCTAACAGGTTCACCACCGGATATTGGCTTGTACATAAAAAAACTATTAAAAATAAAATTTGAAAACAAAACACCCAAAGAAAAAACAAAAACAGAAGTATAAGGTGTTAACAAACCAGCTTCTGGTTGTGCAAAGTTTGCCGGTAAGGTTTTTGCAATAAAACCATAAAAGAATCCCATCAAAATACCGGCAGCAATTGAAATAGCGAGCCCTTTACCAATGCCTTTATTGGCTTCGTCAGCTTGAGTACTTTGAAGTTTTTTGTAGCTAATGGCATTCAAAATGATAGCGACAATCACCAATGTAACGCCAGCGAATATAAAAATCGGATCGCCAAGTGGTCGTTTGATGTAGTTATCTACCACACCAAGAACCAGTGCAAGACCTATAGCAACAGGGAACGCCACTGCCATACCTGCAATGTCAATGGCCGCCACTAATAGCAAATTTGCAATATTAAAAATAACACCTGCAATGATCGCCGACATCAAAGTGTCGGAGCCTGCCTGTTGTAGATTGGCAATAAACCCTTGCCCCTCTGCCCCAGTAGAACCGGCTGTCAAACCTAAGATAAGAGAAAAAAGCATCACGCCAATTGCATAGTCCCAATAAAACAATGGGAACGACCACTCTTTACTAGCGAGCTTTTGCGTGTTTGCCCAAGAGCCCCAACAAATCATAGTAATTAGGATCAAAAAGACCGCGAGCGAATAAGATTCAACGATTAGCATAAACAGTACCCCACATTATTTTAGTTATATTTTTTTAGTGCGTTTCACACGCTCATTTTCTATTTTGATTTAGATACTTCATAGGGCAATTGACCACGATAAGTCGACCACTCATTCACTATTGTGTCTACAACTTTGCTGCCTACGCGATAAGCTGATTCTAAAGCCCCTCCCATACCGCTGTAATCTTCACCATCTTTTATTAAACTCTCAGCGGCGGAAACTCCAGTGGGAGGCATGGTAAAATTGCTTACTGTACGTAATACCATAAATCGATTAACGTCTGCTTTTCCAGCAGCAGTTAGGTATTTAAGCGATTGATAGCTGCCGGTATCTTCCATGGCTGAAGTAACGAAATTACCTTTGCCTTTTGTCCAATAATTCACCCATTGATTGGCCCAATCGTTCATTAATTTTCCATGCCAGAATGTCATGCCCGCTAACTGCTCACCTTTCATAACCGACGGCGATTTTAACGCCTCTGGAAAATCGGCATAATGCGCTCTTGACGATTTCATTTCTTCCGGTTCAGTCAATTCTACGTCTTTGGTTAAATCAAATGCCCAATTTGTCAACAGTGGGTTTAGCTGAAATACTTCGCTACCTGTTCCTTCACTATTAGGATCATAAGGTCCCTTTGAGAACAGAGGAAAATAACCAGTTGCCCAGTCTGCCGGAATTTCTCTTGAATCTATCTCATGAGCAAAATCGCCATCCACTAGGAACTCAGCCCACACTGCCGATCCCAAAGTTGTATCTTCAGGGTCGCCTCCTGAAATTCCTGCCACCAACCAATAAGCATGAGTAAAATCAAAACGCGGGTCAAGGCCCAACGCCATTATCGCTGACGCGGAGCGAGAGGTGCCCATGCCGGTAACAATACCAAGTACGCCGGTTTCTTCATTCATAAAAATGTCATGATGAGACTGAGGAAATGGGAAACGTGTCGTCAAAGCCTGGCGTTCTTTCCAATGTTGAAACTCACCGGCATCATCACCGCTATCTTCGCCAAACTCAAACATTGTGACAACCACCACTTTAACTTCAATTGGTTTAATTACTTGGCTGTCGTAACTGGCAGACGAGTTATGTTGTTGAGATTCTTGTTGGCAGCCAACCAAGCCAATGATTAATAATCCCAATGATAAATATTTAAGGACTGCTAAAAGATATTTATCATTGGACTGACTCAAAACGTTTTTTTTCATTTTATTACTCACTCAGTAAATCAAGAAAAACCGGGGAGAAAACCCGGCTTTTTTACGAACTAGAACTTATAACGGAAACCTAATTGCATTTTCCAAACTGACGGGACTTTCGCTATAGTTTGTTGTGGCGCAGTGAAATTGCTGTAAACATACTGTCCATTTTGAATGGTTGCATCGACAACAGGCGCGTTAAACGGCTGGTTAAACCCTTGCACACGTCCCCAATCATCGTTAAACAAATTTGCCAGGTTTTCAATATCGAAAATGACTTCAACGGCTTGACCATTGCCAAATTGAATTTCCTGTAGAATTCGAAGATCATAACGGTTGATCCAGCTGCCAGTACAGGCGTGGCGGCGAGAAATTTGTCCTCGACCTAAGCAGTCCTGAGAATCGATATATTCGAAAAAGCCCGCAGAATCAAAACCTGGCGCAAATGCGACCAAGGGATCGCTAGCACCAGTTGGAATATACAAGGATTGTGAACTGAAGGCATCCCAATCAGCAAAATCTGCAAAAGGGTATCCGCCAAAAGAATCAGCAGTTCTCATAGTGTGGCTATAACGACGACCCGTTCTACCTGAGTAGATCAATGAAACGGTTGTCATATTTTCGCCAAAAAGTTCATCAGACCAAGTAACATTACTTATAATAGTGTTTCTAACTTCAAACTCAGAATTGAACTCAGAATCACTTTGAAAATCCGAGTTCGCCGGCATGGCATAACCTTCAAAGGCTATAAAAGCATTGCCCGGATTAGATTCGGTCAAATCTTGGTAGGTATAACCAAAGTTAAAATCGATTGTTCCGTGATCTTTTAATTCAAATCGTTTGTCAGCTGAGAAACTCCATACCACGCCTCCCCCTTTGCTAGAATTTTCCAGGATGAGGTCAAACGGTGCGACGTCATCATAAATAGGTCGTCCATCTGGCGCAGTATCAATTTGAGTAAAATTAAGGTCTCTGTATTTAGCTGCATTTTTTACATCAGAAAAAATAAAATCAGTACTAAGAACCCAATCTTTTCCCATGAAGCCAAGATCTTGACGACGCTCCAGCCCAAGGTTTAACTTCCAAATACTTGGGATTTCAAAATCAGGGGAAATGGAATTAGTATCACCGTTGATATTGGTGCTTCCGCCAAAACCACCGGCAGCCAGACTATCCAAAATTTCCTGTGGAATCGTTTGACCATCAGAGCAAGCAAAACAACCAGTAAATACTTTTCGGCGTCCATCATTTCCATAAGAGTTTGATAACCAAACGTTAGGAGCGCCACCGCCAAATAATCCAATCCCACCACGAATGATGGTATCTTCATTATAGGTATAGGTGAATCCTGCACGTGGCTCAAGCAACGATAAACCATCATAATTTTCTTGATTAGAAAAGTTGTGCCGATCCACAAAATTAGGATTTAATACCGGTTTGTCATCATTGGAATATTGGCTATAACGAAGTCCATAACTAACGGTTAAATCTTCCGTTGCTGTCCATTCGTCTTGAAGGTAAAACGTATCGATTTTATATTCAAATTGGTCAACTGCATCTGATGGATTACCGGAAAGCGCATTTTGATAAACATGAAATCCCAAGTTATTAGCAAAATCATCGACCGAAGCAAATTCAACAAAACCCAGCGAACCGAATACAAACAAGTTAAAGATATCTAATTGCTCGTGTTCCCAACCGAAAGTAATTTTGTGATCTTCATTTAAATAATAATCACCTTTTAGGTTGAAAGAGAATCTTTCATTCTCTAGCTTGTTGGCATGACGGAACATATCGGGCCCAATGTATAGTTGCCCGCCGTTATCAGTGGTAATCAGCATTTGTTCAAAATTGGCACCCAAAAGCGGATCCTGAGAAGTCTTGACTTTTTTGTTTGATATTTTAACTTCTGTAGAGAAATCAGATGACCAATCAGAAAAAACTTGCAGACTATAAGCATCGAGTTCCTCGGCCTGGTTATACCGATTAGATTCCGCGGTTGTCCAAGGTGCCGTTGGGAAAGTTTCTCCCCAATAATCACGAACAGTATTACCGGAGTTATTCTGGTAGGTTAAAGATGCACGATGATCTTCATTGATGTACCAATCAAATTTAAGAAGCAGTTTTTCATCATCTTCTTCTTTAGGCACATCATAGCCACCAATATCGTAATTCCAAACATCTCTAGCCACTTGAGCGATTTCGTCAAAATCAGTTTGAGTAATACCAATCCGCTCATTCGCTTCGGTTACACCATTTTGATTGTCCAAAGAGAATTGATAAGGTGATACTGACTCGAATTTTTCATAGGAAGCGAAAAAGAAAAGCTTATCTTTTAAAATAGGGCCGCCCAATGTAAAGCCGTAAGTATCTTCTTCAAAATCACCAATATTTAAATCATTGCCGCGACTCTTGTCACCAATCATGTTGTCGTCGGAACGGAAGTAGAAAGCCGAACCTGAAAATTCATTGGTTCCAGACTTAGTAACAATATTTACATTCCCCCCCTGAAAGTCTCCGTAAGTGACATCGTATGGCGCAATGTTCACTTCCAACTGCTCTATTGCATCTAATGAAATCGGTGTACGGCGTCCAGGGTAACCATTTTTATTTAAACCGAAATCATCATTTTGCTTTACACCATCTACAGTTAAACTATTGCTACGAATATTACCTCCGGCTATTGACAAAGCGGGTCCACCGTCAACGGTAGAATCCACGGTAATCTTAGAATCCATTCTCAAGATCGATTTAATATCGCGACTAATGGCCGCCGTTCTTGAAATGTCTGATTCATCAAAATCAGAGCTCGGTCCTTTCTTATATGATCCAGCCAAGGTGCGTGTTCCAACAACGGTAACAATGCCGCCGTCCGTTATTTCGGATTTGGCGTTCAGTTGAATACTGGCGGTTCGACCTAATGTGAGAAAAAGATCGTTAATGTCTTCTACGACATATTCTGATCCATCCTTAAGTTCGACCGAATAAGGCCCACCGACATTTAAACCGCTAGCCTGGAAAATACCTTTACCTGATGTGGTAAGAGTTTTCACTCGCCCAGTGGGATTGTGCGTGATTATTATCGTTTGGTTGGCGATTGGATTACCCTGTGAGTCAACCAACACCCCTCTAAGCCCAGAAGACGTTTCCACCGCTAATAGTGGACTGCTAAACACTAAGCAACAAACCAATGCTATGGCTGCACCAACTCTATTTATTTTACCTATCATTTTTTGATCCCTCTCTGGTTGTTATAATTGTAATTTTGATAATGGACATTTCCTGACTAAATCATTTGTCTCTATACACCAAAAGATGGCGACAAACTGGTATTCAAGACTGTATTCTCGACATATCTATCCACGAACTCTTGATCTTTATCCCGTCGTATTTGAAGGTCTGAAAATTTGTGTTTTTGACTCCCAAATTGGGTTCGTTGATTTCTCCAAATTTATCTGAACAATTGTTCGCGATAAAAACTTGGCCCCATCATTGATATAATTGGTGTAGCTGGTATAGCGGGTGTAGTTGGTATAATTGATAACGGAATGAGGGCCGACAAATAACGATCCTAACGCAGATTGTCCTGCGGGCAAGTCATGTACAAGAACAGCAAAGCTCGCCTGAATAGCAAATGCATAACCGGCCACTTGCAAATTAATCGCCTTACGTTTGTTAGAAAATGCTACTGCAATAGCCAAAATGGCTATTATTGCTAAAACACCCATCAGCATCTGTCCAGTGTTCGATATTGTATAGCCTAATCAGGCGTAGGTCTGATTTCAAATCGAATTAGTTTAACCCAAAGTGACCAAAAAATAACATGGTCTGACCAATTGGTCAAGATGAAAAAGATGGCAAATTGTAATTGCTACCATGTTGAGTTCTAATATTGATGATCTGATTGGACGGCATATTTAATAGTTTAGTCTTTGCAGAGCCTATTTATTGCAGCGATGGTTTTGAATTTATCCATAAATTTAGCAGATATTCTTACGCCCTGTGTAGAAATTGCGATGCTACCTATTCATCGGACCATAACAATCCATTAGAAAACACCCAAAAAATAGATTATCTTATTAACTTCGAATCCCAATCCCCTTCACCAACAAATAATAAGCTAAAGAAAACAACCCAACAATAAAAACCAAAATCAACACTACGGCATTTTCAATCGGAATATCCGAAAAACCAATAAATCCATAACGAAAGGCATTGACCATGTACAAAACGGGGTTGGCCAGAGAAATATTTTGCCAAAACTCCGGCAACATTTTGATAGAATAAAATACACCGCCAAGATAAGTCAGTGGCGTTAATACAAAAGTCGGAATAATTGAAATATCATCAAAGCTTTTTGCGAAAACAGCGTTGACCAATCCTGCCGTTGCAAACATCATTGAGGTTAATACAATCACAAAAACCACCAGTCCCCAATTTTCAATATGCAGCTCTACAAATTGAGAAGCAACCAAAGTAACAATAACGCCTGTGATCAATCCCCGACTGGTGCCACCTAAAACATAACCAAGCAAAATAAATAAAGTGGGTACCGGGGCAACCAAAAGTTCTTCGATATTTCTCTGAAATTTGGCACTGTAAAAAGAAGAAGCGACATTGGAATAAGAATTAGTGATCACCGACATCATAATAATGCCCGGTGTTATATATTCCATATAACTGACCCCTTCCATCAATCCGACACGCGAGCCGATCAATTGTCCAAAAATAACAAAATACAAACTCATGGTTATGGCAGGCGGCAGTAAAGTCTGGATCCAGATCCTGAAATATCGAGTAATTTCCTTAATAATTATACTTTGCAGGGCGATAAATGCTTCTTTGTTATAAACCTTAGCTCTCATTTTGCGCGCCCTCTCTTTTTGATTCGGTCAGTTGAACAAAAAGTTCTTCTAGCCGGTTGGACTTATTTCGCATACTCAATACTCTAATGCCATTATCAGAAAGCCATTCAAACACTTGGTTAAGTGCTCTTTCTTTTGGTAAATCAAATTCGATGCAGGTATCGTCTAGTTTTCTAAAACAAACATTGTCCAAACACGGCATTTCGTCAGGTACTTTATCAACGTCTAAGATAAAGGTTTCCAGATCAAGTCGTGAAATCAAATCTTTCATACTGGTGTTTTCAACAATTTCGCCATGATTAATAATCACAATATTGCGGCAAAGCTGTTCGGCCTCTTCGAGGTAGTGAGTCGTCAAAACAATGGTCGTGCCCTGCTCGTTTAATTCTCTCAAAAATTCCCACATCGTACGGCGAATTTCGATATCCACTCCGGCAGTTGGCTCATCTAAAATAAGAATTTTTGGCTCATGAACCATCGCTCTGGCGATCATCAAACGGCGCTTCATCCCTCCAGAAAGCATACGGGCCTGTGAATCTTTTTTATCCCATAAGTCGAGTTGTTTTAATACGACTTCTGTTCTTGCAATCGCTTTGCTTCTGGGCACGCCGTAATAACCCGCCTGATTGACCACTATTTGTTGGCAGGTTTCAAATTGGGAAAAATTAAATTCTTGAGGCACTAGACCAATACATCTTTTAGCAGCCTCCAATTCCGAATCGATTGAATGACCAAAAACTTTTACCTCGCCTTTAGTCTTATTAACCAGAGAGCATAAAATACCGATAGTGGTTGATTTACCTGCTCCATTTGGTCCTAGCAAGGCAATAAAATCACCATCCTCAACCGAAAATGAAATGCCCTTCAGCGCTTCGAATCGATTATCATAGATTTTGCCTAAACTCTTAATTTCAATTGCTTTTTCCGTCATATAGACTCTCAAATAAACCCAGCTAATAGATGCTGACAGAATTATGCCCACAAAATAGACCAAATTCTAGGTATATCCTATTTGTCTGGCAAAAATAGCGCGATTCTAGAGTATGGAGACGCATGACGAGTCCAACTGTTGCCCAATTTGAAACAGCCGATGATCTGGATCAAGCCAAGTAACCGATTTCTAATATAGACTTAAAATCCGGTAAGAAAAAGACGTTTAACCCTGTTTAAACCATCTTACCAAATTCTCGATTCATAGTAGTACTCAAAGGCAATACTCAAGCGTGTAGCTGGGGTCCTGTTATTTAGGATAATTTATTAATTCATTTTTGTTTGTCGGCTGCTGTTCGGCAGAAGCTGCGATCTTGACGGTGTTTTTTGATCTCAAAATACAAATCGTAAAAACTAAAGGAGTGAGCGCGTGGAGAAGACAATGAAATTGGTACCCAAGAAAAACAAATTCAAATCAAAGAAGAGAAAAATAATCTTTGATCTTAACGCAAAAAACAGAAAAATCCCATGGAATGAAGATGACGCATATCCCTATGAGAAAAAAATGGATATCGTGGAATATGAACGCCACAAACACGAACTGCAGATAGAATTATTAAAAATGCAGAACTGGGTGAAAAATACCAAACAAAGGATTGTCATTATTTTTGAGGGTAGAGATGCAGCAGGCAAAGGTGGAACCATCAAACGATTTATGGAACACCTCAACCCTCGTGGTGCCAATGTTATTGCGCTTGAAAAGCCCACCGCCCGAGAAAAAAATCAATGGTACTTCCAACGCTATATTGAACAGCTCCCTAGCAAAGGCGAAATCATATTTTTTGACCGTTCCTGGTACAACCGAGCGGGCGTGGAGAAAGTCATGGAGTTTTGTAGTGACCAAGAATATCTAGAATTCCTTCGTCAGGCGCCAGAGCTAGAACGCATGTTAGTTAATAGTGGAATTACCTTGTTTAAATACTGGTTTTCAGTCAGTCGAAAAGAACAGTTCAGACGTTTTAAATCACGTCAAAATGACCCACTAAAACAATGGAAGCTCAGCCCCGTTGATATGGCGTCACTCTCTCTTTGGCCGAAATATAGTAAAGCAAAAGACGCAATGATTTTTCACACCGACACTAAAGATGCGCCTTGGACCGTTGTGAGATCCGACGATAAAAAACGTGGACGAATCAATTGTATGCGTCACTTTTTGTCCCATCTTGACTATCCTGGAAAAGAATCAGAAGTAGTCGATATCACGGATCCTCTAATTGTTGGCAACGCGAAGAATATTTACGAAAAAGGTGAGCTCTACTTATAACAAATCATCCAATTTAATTTACCTAACATTCATTAATGCTCAATAGAATTATCGAGCAAGGAGACTATATCCATGAACAAGAAAGAAATCGCTCAATTAAAAAAGCTACTTAAAAAAAGTAAAAAGAATGTTGCTAAAGCCGTCGCTGCCGCTGAAAAATCAGCCGCTATTGCGAAGAAGGCACTAGCAAAAGCCAAGGATGCTGAAGGTGCGGCTCAAGATGCAAAAAAACAATTGAAGAAATCGTTGCGAAGATTAAACAAAGAAAAATCGAAAAAAATAGCTGAGAAAAATGCTGCTAAGAAATCGGCGATCAAAAAAGCGAAAAAAGCCTCTAATAAAGAAAAGAAAGGTAAGACTGTAAAAAAGTCTAAAAAATAGATTTTTACTTAACTCTTCTAAGAAAAAGAAGCTCTAATAAAAGCCCTTCCCCCCATTAATGGAGAAGGGTTTTTGCGCTACTTCTTATATCCCCAGGCTTTTACAACTTCATTTTCAATTCCCAAATGATTCAAAATTCGAGCGCTAACAAAATCAGCTAAATCTTCAATGGTTTCAGGCTCAGTATAAAATCCTGGGCAGGCAGGCATAACCGTCGCCCCCGCTTCAGATAATGATAATAAATTGCGCAGATGAATAGTCGAAAAAGGCATTTCGCGCGGCAATAAAAGCAACTGACCTTTTTCCTTCAACACGACATCTGCAGCACGCTCTAATAAATTATTACTGGCACCAACAGCGATGGCTGAAATACACCCCATACTAGCCGGACAAATCACCATTTGTTTTGGCGCTGCCGAACCACTAGCAACCGGCGAATACCAATTTTCCTTGGCGTAAACCTCGATTCGACTTGTATCGCAGCCACAATATTCGGTCATTGCTAGCTGAATCTTTGATGGGGATTCAGGCAATTTTAATCCTGTTTCTGTAGCTAGTACAATCCGAGCAGCATCAGAAATAAGTAAATGAACTTGCTGGTAATGTTTAACCAGGTGTTTCAGTAAATTGAGTCCGTAGATAGCGCCAGAAGCGCCAGTCATAGCAAAGGTAATTGAATTTTTTTTCATATTGTATTATTCCTGCAAAGCAGCACTAGATTGTTTCAATTGCTGCAATAATTTTTCATGGATCCCCTCAAAACTTCCATTACTCATGACCAAAATATGATCTCCCTGACGAATGGTGAGTTTTAACCTCTCCAGAAGACCCTCAACTGAATTTTCGGATTGAATGTTTTCATAGGGTTTGGTATCTAGGGTCCAGTCATAAGATTTCGGAATGTGAAAAATAGTTAAATCCGCATTATTTACTGCATCAATCAGGGTCTTTTTATGACACCCCATTCGCATAGTATTTGAACGAGGATCGATTACCGCGATTATCCGGGGATTCTCCGCTTTAGACTGTTCTAATTTGTAACGAAGCCCTTGAATGGTAGAGGCGATTGCGGTCGGGTGATGAGCAAAGTCATCATATACCGTGACATTCCCGACAATCCCCTTCAACTCCATTCGCCGTTTAACATTTTTAAAACTCTTAAGAGCGGCCAAAGCGTCATTGATATTGACCCCAACATGACGAACCGCGGAAATTGCCGCCAAAGCATTATTCACATTATGATCGCCAATCAATTGCCAGTCTAAGGTGCCAACCATTTTTTGTTTGAAATAAATTTCACATAAACTGCCATCGACTTTTATTTTATTTATACTCCAATCCGCCCGTTGATCTTTTTCTTCACCAAAAGATTCTGTCGGCGTCCAACAGCCTCTTTCTATAACGCGATCAATCGCGTCGCTTTTTTCAGGTCTTATGATTAAACCATTTTGTGGAATGGTTCTCACCAGATGGTGAAACTGGGTTTCAATCGCTTTAAGGTCGTCAAAAATATCGGCATGATCAAATTCGAGATTATTCAAAATACAAGTACGGGCTCGGTAATGAACAAATTTAGAACGTTTGTCAAAAAAGGCGGTATCGTATTCATCGGCTTCGACCACAAAAAAAGGTGATTTTGTATATCGGGCCGAAACTCCAAAATTTTCCATCACACCGCCAATTAAAAAACCGGGCTCATATCCGGTTGCCTCCAGTATCCATGCAATCATACTCGCGGTAGAGGTTTTGCCATGGGTGCCTGCAACCGCAATCACCCACTTATCTTGCAAGATATTTTCATTGAGCCATTGTGGACCCGAACGATAGGTTTGATTACCATTTAATAATGTTTCAACGAAAGGGTTACCGCGAGACAAAGCATTACCGACAACCACGCAATCAGGCTGTTCTTTCAAAGGTTCAGGATCATAACCTTGATGAAGTTGTATGCCCAAACTCTCCAGTTGGTCGCTCATAGGCGGATAACAATTTTGATCGGAGCCTGTGACTCTCATTCCTTTTTCTATGGCAAGCCGAGCAAGACCGCCCATAAAGGTGCCACAAATACCTAAAATATGAAGATGCATTGAATTGATTTTTCTGTCGATATTGATTTTTGTCATGATAGCATAGCCCTAACGACTCTCACCAATATTAGCCAAGATATCCTGCTGAAGTACGATGGGCATTCTCACCCCAAATCATGAGCTCATTTAGTATTCCGGGTTGATTCAGATTGGTTTGAATAGACGCTAGCGTTTTTCTTTGTATTCTGGCAAAAAGTTGTTAGACTGCTAAGACCAGTTCGCTCTGCATCTGCTCGGAGAGATTGCTCTTTCCTTATGAAGCAGCGAATCATAAAAAAAACACTACATCAAAAAGAATCCAAACCCAGAATGTCATTTAATCATCTACAAAGCGTCAAAGTATTTTCCGAAAATCTAGAAGTCGGCATGTATATATCTTCCCTGGATAAGCCATGGGAGGAAAGCTCTTTCTTGATGCAAGGATTTGATCTTCAGGATCAAATGGACATCGACGCTGTCAAGTCTGAATGCCAATTTGTTTATATCGATTTTAAAAGTGATATGCAGTTTAAGGAGCATAAACTAAAAACCAGCGTTTCAAAATCGTACAAAGAAAAAATTCTCAGTAAACATCAAATCAAGCACTTCGATCTAAAAAAACACACCAAAACTGCCCATAAATCCCATCGAAAAAGCAGTGTAGCCGTAAAATCTGTGTTGGATAAGGTCATGCTAGGTGAGGACTTTGATTCATACAGCGTCAAATCATCTGTAAAAAACATGGTGAGGGAAGTACTCACCAACGAAGAAGCCATGTTGATGATGATTATGCTAAAAGACAATGATGACCTTGTGGCTCAGCATTGCCTGAATGTCAGCATTCTGTCGATTGGATTTGCCCGTTATTTGGGTTTTTCAGAACAACAAATTGAAGATATCGGTATCGGTGCATTACTGCACGATATTGGAAAGGTAAGAATTGATAGCGAACTACTTAACAAAACAGAGAAATTAACGGATGCGGAAATGCAAAAACTTTGTATGCACCCGCAGCATTCTTATCAGATTTTACAAAAGAAAAAAGATCTTCCTCCCTCAGTGGTGGATATCGCCGTTTGTCATCATGAGCGGTTAGGAGGTCAAGGATATCCAAGGGGGCTAAAAGCCGACCAAATCAGCCAACGAGTTCGAATCGTCAGTATCATGGATACGTTTGAAGCGTTGACTAGCGACCAACCTCACCGAAAAGCAATGTCAGTGGTAGAAGCCTATAAAATATTAATGCAGGACAAAAATGTAAAATTCGAAGAAAAACTAGTGCTCAAGTTTATCGAATGGCGCGGGATCTACCCGGCTGGCACCATAGTAGAAATGAAAAATGGTGAAGTGGGCATCGTGGTATCCGGCAACCGAAAAGGCAACAAACTAAAACCAAAAGTTTTGTTAGTGTTAGATGAAAAGAAAGAACCAAGAAAAGAGAGATTGGTCGATTTATCATTTATTCAAACTGACGCGGAATCAAAACCTTATATGATCTATAAAGCCTTTGAAAGCGAAGCATTTGGAATTAGTGTTGGTAAATATTTGCAAGAAGGGCTCATTATTGCGCCGACGAGATAACTTTTACCCTAATTTCTCCAACAAAATTGCTCCTGCGGAATAGCCTGCTCCAAAAGAACATAACACGCCTTTCTCTCCATTTTGCATATGATCTCGATGCAAATGAAAAGCAATGATTGATCCCGCTGAGCTGGTATTGGCGTAAGTATCCAAGACGGTTGGCGCCTGCTCAACTTGGGGCGCTTGACCGAACAATTTTTTTGCGATCAGCATGTTCATATTCAAATTGGCTTGATGCAGCCAAAGTGTACGCACTTTAGTCATTGTCAAACAGGCAGAATCAACTACTTCGGCAATCAAATTTGCCACCATAGGAACCACCTCTTTAAATACTTTACGGCCTTGTTGTTTAAATAATAAATCCTGCGGATTTTCTGCAGAACGATTTAGAAAACCAAAATTATTTCTGATATTATTTGAAAACTGGGTGATCAACTTGAATTGCTTAATGGCAAAATAATCATTAATGCCTCGCTCGGATGCATCTTGCTCTAATTCCAAAATAACCGCAGTACAAACATCACCAAAAATAAAATGGCAATCCCGGTCCCTAAAATTAAGATGGCCGGAGCAAATTTCTGGATTAACCATTAGAACTTTTTTATTGGTTCCGGCAACCAATGAATCGTAAGCCGTTTTAATTGCAAAAGTAGCGGAAGAACAGGCCACATTCATGTCAAAGGCATAACCGGAACAACCGAGCGCAGCTTGTAATTCAACCGCAATGGCTGGATAGGCTCTTTCAGTATTTGAGGCTGCGACAATGACTAAATCAATTTCGCTAGCGTTCAGGCTGGCCGCCTCTAAAGCTTGCTTTGCCGCAGCGACTCCCATTTCGCACATCAGCGACATTTCAGAATCATCGCGGGGTTTAAATTCAGGGGCCATAATTTCAGGATCAAGAATGTTCTTTTTGGCCAGTACAAATCGACTTTTAATTCCGGAAGCTTTTTCGATAAACGCGCTATCAGAAAGAGTTAAGGCATCTATTTCACCTTTTTCAATCGCTTCCGCATTTTCCAGGTTGGTTTGCTCTGCATACTGATTGAAGCTTCTAACCAGCTCTTCATTGGATATACTTTGCGACGGAGTAAACAATCCCGTGGCAGAAATGACTACAGATTTCATTACACATTCTTCTAGACAAACGATTTGTTGGCTGAGTATGAGCGATAAATCGTGGACTGCAACGATTATGATTCTGGTCTGTCCAGTGATGATGGCTGCCGTTGAAACCAGTCAATCATCCTGACATAACGGGAAGCAAGATCGAAACAACCGGCATAAATTTGTAAGGTTTGTGAAAAATCACTCTTCACGATTGCCGATTTGTTTCTTGTTTTGATTGCCACTTTGTTAGTCTTTTCTAAATCGTTTGAATATAAACATTACCGCCAACCAATAGAATGCAAGACTTCCACCTCCACTAGCCTCCGTAGCCGCTGTTGTCTGTTCATCTTCCTGAACATTGCCACCCGCGTCAACGTCACAGGCATTGTTTTCTGCGACCACACTGCTAAACATCGGAGAGACTGCATTATTAACGACCACGTTATCAATTAACCATCCAAAGTCGCCTGTATTGGCGTCCGTTGCGATTCTAAATCTCAACTGTATATTCTGTCCATTCACCAGACCATCAGCAAAAGTAATGGCATTTTCAGATAGCTGCAAATCGTTTTCATCTCTGGTAAAGGTATAGGCTTGTCGCCCCCCTATTTGGTCATTGAAGGAACTAACCGTGCCGTTGTATGGTTCTGACAAGCTTGCGCCAAAATCAACGACATCCACAAAGTCTGCTCCATCCACAGATACTTCGATTACCCCGGCATCCCAGTTTTGAATCTCTCCTTGATTGTCTTCAGATGATTCAAACAAATAATAATGATCAAAATTAATACTCAACGCACCACTGTCCGCCACTCGAATGATAGGAGTGAGCAGATAAGAATTACCCGGCAATCCCGAATCAATCCCATGCCAGGCTTCGTTTGTAACGATAAACGGGGTAATATTGTTATCGAAATTTACCTGCCAATCATATTGCGAAGTTGATTCACGACTTATATCATCATCAAACTCGCTCACCGCAAAATCAAAATGGGTTAGCAGATTGATTGAAACCGGTGGCGGCTCAACAAAATCATCAACACCTACACCAATTTCTGGCATTGATGCTGTCACCGAAATATTTTGCATATCGCTGGCACTATTTAGAGTTAATTCAAAGGTCGTAGAAGTTGTCTCTCCAAATTCGGCGATTGATTCAATTGCGATATTGTTACTTGCAAAGTTAACATCATCACCTGAACTTAGATTAATATTAAACGCAGGAATACTGGTAGCGGCGGCATTTTTGACCGAAACAGTAAAGCTGGCAGATTCTCCCGCATCAAGAACACCATCATTATCACAAGTATTGTTATCCAGGCTTGAAGGAATGAGTTGTAAATTAAATTGCAAATCGACACCAACTGAAAAATCTTCAATAGTGCCGGAATGATCGACGGAATCTCTATCGGGCGCTATCGCCAAGGCTCCCATTCCGCGTTTGGCAAAAGCATCTCGAATTATTGAAAAGTCATCAGCATTATTGGCTAGCACGGCTGCCAGTAATGCGTCTCTTGCTTCTAGTATTGTGGGTGCATTCGGCGTCAATTTAAGACTTGCTATCAAATAGTCCTTCATCGATTGTTGCGCCTGGGTAAAACTGTTGCCTGGCTTGTTAATCAAACCAACGTAACTTTCCTACAGGGCATTCGCCCAAATTTCCCCGGTGGCATGAATTTGCGAATTATTGGCGCCACTTACACCAAAAGAAACCGGGTGCGAAAGCGGTAAACTAACGCCATTTTCAATATGCTTGAAAGTTAACGCATTTTTAGTCATATCGGTGCTGTACGGCGCTCTACGAATTCCGTCATATGCATCACCAATAAAAGTACTGGCGGAATAAACACCCTGGAAATTTTCATTGCCCGCAATCAGGTTATCGCTCTCTCTAACACTCATTAAGAGTGCAACAAAGTCACTCCAACCTTCTCCCAGACTTTTTCCTTGATTATTGCTCAGACCATTGGCATTTCCCGCCAATCGATTAGATAAATAATGAGCCCACTCATGAGCAACAATCCCATTATCCAAGGTGCCATCTAGCGGCTGTGACTGATTGAATAAACGAGCTTGCAAGATTGTATTTACTGCTAGTGCCGTTTTGATTTCACCGCCTTTTTCAAGACTGGCCATCATACTGGGAATGCTAACAGTGGCATCTTCGCCGCCCTGAGTAATCACTCCTCCAGCGACATTGTTAACCATGATTACGCCAACAGCGCCTGCGTTTTGAGCATTTTTTACCTTCACCGTAAAATTGCAATCACCGCGATCGATAATAGCTATTAATCCACTTAAGTCAGTGGCAATGGTTTCGCAGCCATCACCAAATGGCTGAGTGCCATCATTGACCAAGGCCAAAACAGCGGTCACATCAAAATCAGTCGGTCCAAATGATGCTGCAAGAGTTTCTATATTCGATATTCCATCGATCTCAATACCAGCATCGCTTATTAAATTCCATATGAACATTTGCATCCTTGGAGAGCTGCCATCTTGCGGGGTCGACATGTTGGCGTTGTTTGTATCACTGGAATCTTGAGCTTCTGCTAAAATAGGGTCGTCTTCACTACCACCACGATTAAAATTGGACACTTGAGCATTACCCGCAGCTTCATTAAAACCGTTGTCATAAAACCAGTCATGCAAAAAATTATTGATATAAAACAAACTCACTACCGCGTGCTTTTGTGGATCGCCAGACAATCCACCTGCAAAGGCGGCAAAATCGTATTCAAATGAATTGGGGCCTGTGGGTGCGGGTCTTATATCCGTAGCATCAAAACCATCCGTGCCAGAAATATCTGCGTAGGCATCAACATTGTTACCGCTGGTGGTCGTTTGCAAATTGGTCAGCCAGGGATCTTGAGTGGACAAACCCGCATGGTCGAGGGTCACTGTATTCTGGCCGACGACGGGACCGCCGATAAGGGGTGTGTCAGCCAGGATTCCTGTTGGATGGGGAGTCAACGCATTTCCATGGGGGCCATCAAACGGAATATTGTTGCCACTAGCATCGGCAAAAATTTTGTAAGTGGTTGCTATATGAGAAGTCAGGTTATTTCTAAACAAAACTTTTCCACTTTGCCCATCAATTACATAACTAAACCATTTTGAAGAACGGCTATCCTTTTTGGTTGTTTCAGCTTCTACATAATAAGCAGGAATAATTTGTCCGTTTGCCAACGGAAAAAATACTTTTTTCACCCGGCTATTGATTGTCATGCTGATCTGATTGTTTGTCTGGTTAGCCGTTAGTCGATTGAAATCAGAATTGGCAGGACTTAACACCGATTCTTTAATCTCAATTTGAGTGCTAGTATTTTCATAGAAAGCTAGCGCTAAAGCTTGGGCGGATGATAATAAATAAGTACTGGATGGCATTTTTTTTGTTGAAGCAAAATATCCAGAGGATGCAATATATTTATTTTCTCGATTGATCAAAACATTAATAAAGCGACCGAAAACTTCGACATCTTGGATTTTTTGCTGATAGTGCGCGATTAGCCCGCCCCGACCAGTGTCATGTATTTTACTCATAGGACTGTCTAGCAGGCTCATTTTGTTTCCACCATGAGCATCAGCAATCTGTACAAAATAACTATCTAAGGCGGTTTTATATTGGTCTTTTTTCGCCGATTTTTTGTTCAAAGCAATATTCTTTATTTGAGCATGGTTCCAGTTAAAACTCTTAGCCTTAAACTGAGGTTCAAAATGGCCTGTGGTCATTGCCTTGTTAGTATCAGTTGAATTTTCTCCTTGAGGACGATTTATGTGTGGTGAAGCTAATGAATTAGAGTTGGCCAATACACTTTGTGCATTGGTTGCAATTAGACTAGAAATCAATATTCCGATAGCAAATTGTCTAAGTGTCATGAGCTGTTTCCTGGAATGACTAAATGTTTTTACACGACGATTCTGGCCTAACAGACATGTTACCTCGATGAGCATTACAAAACTCAGCAATAATCCACTTTTTACCATATCTTAGTAGATTAACGCTGTATCCTATACCCATCCTCATAAATACCATGTTGCTGGCGGAACTCTCTATCTCTTTCCAAATCGCGGACCAGTTTTAGCGACAAATCAATAATAAACGAACTCGGAAATTATTAAGTTTGACGATCTTGACGCCATATAGCGAGTAGATAGCGTTATTTTCAATAGATTTTTTCTCACAAACATTAGCAACTGCCTATTAAATAGCTAAAACAGCGGAATGGCAAAGTAGTTTCATCTATAATACCGGAACAAATCCTCTGAACCATTGCATTGACACAGGAGCAACATGCTTTATGGCAACAAAAAAACAAAACGCCTTTTATGCCCAATCAGGCGGGGTGACAGCCGTTATTAACGCATCCGCTTGTGGACTAATCGAGGCCGCCAGGCAACATAAAGGCAAGATCGGTAAAGTCTATGCAGGAAGAAATGGCATCATCGGGGCGCTGACTGAAGATCTGATCGACACTAGTAAGGAATCCAAAAAAGACATTGCCGCACTAAAATACACTCCGTCCGGCGCTTTTGGATCCTGTCGCCATAAACTGAAAAGTTTTGCAGACAACCAGGCAGAATACGAACGTTTAATTGAAGTATTTAAGGCCCACGACATTGGATATTTTTTCTATAACGGTGGTGGCGACTCGATGGACACCGCCAATAAAGTATCTGAAGTTAGCCAAAAAATGGGCTTTCCAATTACCTGTATTGGTATTCCAAAAACTGTTGATAACGATTTGCCAATCACGGATAACTGCCCAGGATTTGGTAGTGTTGCCAAATACGTTGCGGTATCGATCAGAGAGGCTGGATTTGATGTAGCATCGATGTGCGAATCTTCCACCAAAGTATTTGTAATGGAAGTAATGGGACGTCACGCAGGCTGGATTGCAGCAGCTGGTGGACTTGCCGCCGAAAAAGATGGTGATGCACCGCATATTATCTTGTTTCCAGAAATCGCTTTTAATAAAGAAAAATTTCTTAAAAAAGTAAACCAATGCGTTAAGAAGTTCGGTTACTGCGCCGTCGTCGTGTCAGAAGGTGCTGCATACAAAGATGGTCGGTTCCTCGCAGATGCTGGTTCTGTAGATGCATTTGGCCATAAACAGCTCGGCGGTGTTGCGCCCGTTGTCGCGCAAATGGTCAAAGATGAACTAGGTTATAAGTATCATTGGGCTGTCGCAGATTACTTACAACGCTCCGCCAGACACATTGCTTCTGAAACCGATGTGGAACAAGCTTACGCGATGGGAAAAGCTGCGTTAGAATTTGCTGTAGCTGGAAAAAATGCGGTGATGCCAACCATCGTCAGAAAAAACACCAAAACATACAAATGGTCTATCGGAGAGGCAAAATTATCGGCTGTGGCAAATGTAGAAAAAATGATGCCGAGGAAATATATTTCGTCTAACGGAATGCATATTACTCAGGCCTGCCGAGACTACCTTTTGCCATTGATAAAAGGCGAATCTTATCCTCCATTTAAAAATGGTTTGCCTCAATATGTGGTATTAAAAAATGAGCCTGTGAAAAAAATACTAAAAAAGAAATTTAGTCTGGAATAACACAACCAGCTGTTCGTTAATTTAAATTGTAGGTTTAACTACAAAACCAAAAACTATGGGGAAATATTATGGAGTTTTGGATTTTTATAGCCGTTATCATAGGCATCATTTTTTATTTAGTCAGTATTTACAATCAGTTGGTCGCTCTAAAAAACCAATTTAAAAATGCTTTTTCGCAAATCGATGTGCAACTAACTCGTCGTTATGATTTGATCCCAAATCTTGTGAACACCGCTAAGGGTTATATGAAACATGAACGAGAAACTCTGGAAGCAGTTATCTCAGCAAGAAATTCAGCCGCCACCGCCAACAAAGCCGCTGCCGATAACCCCGGCGATGCCACCAGCATGAAAGAACTTGCTGCAGCTGAAACCATGTTAACCGGATCATTGGGCAAATTCTTTGCGTTATCGGAAAGTTATCCGGATCTTAAGGCCAGTGAAACTATGTCTTCATTGATGGAAGAACTGACTTCGACCGAAAATAAAGTCTCTTTTGCTCGTCAATCCTTTAATGACAGTGTGATGCAATATAATACCTACATGGAGCAATTTCCTAACTCGTTTATTGCCAATCGTTACGCGTTTCAAACCGCTAACTTGCTCAAGTTGGAAGAACCGGCTGCTCGAAAAGCGGTTAAAGTGTCTTTTGATTAAGGGCTTTATTTATCTGAAACAAATGTTTAGAACTTTGTTTCCGGTGAATATCAATCTATGAATTTCTTCAATCGCCAGGCCAAAGCAATAAAACAAACTCGCATTTTAGTGAGTTTGTTTCTGCTGGCAATTGTGCTAATCACTCTCGCTATTAACGCGGTATTTTATTTTGCGCTTGCTTCGCAAACAACAATGGCAGGTAGCCTTAACGAATGGCTTGCGCAAGGTTATTGGATTTATATCAGTCTCGGCACGATTGCTATCATTCTTTTAACAAGTCTTTTTCGCAGTTGGCAGATCAATTCCAATCCCGGCGCAATTATTCAAATGGTAGATGCCACCCGTATCCCCTTTGAAACTAAAGATTTCAAACAACGGCAACTAGTAAATCTGGTAGAAGAAATGGCTATTGCATCAGGCATGCCTATTCCATCAATTTATGTGATGAAAAATGAGCAGGGATTAAATGCATTTGTTTCAGGATTAAAGCCTTCCGCAGCGATATTAGTGGTCACTCAGGGATTACTCGATCAGCTAGACAGGCAACAACTTCAAGGAGTAATTGGGCATGAATTCAGCCATATTTTGAACGGTGATATGCGGCTTAATTTACGTTTAATGGGCGTAGTGGCAGGCATTTTGGTACTGGGTCAAATTGGTCAGGTTATTCTGCGTGGTGGTTTTCGCGGTGGTCGGCACAACCGTCACTCATATTCCAGAGGGATTTCTTTGGGTAGCTCATCATCCGGTAAAAAAAATTCAGGTGCAGCGGCTATTCTATTAGTCGGAGTAGGACTTTTTGTGGTGGGTTATATTGGACTCTTTTGTGGTCGGCTAATCAAAGCGGCAATATCACGTCAAAGAGAATTTTTAGCGGATGCATCGGCAGTGCAATTTACCCGGGATCGGAACGGTATAGCTGGTGCGCTTTTATCAATTAAAAATGCGACTCAAGGCTCAATGTTAAACTCGGAAAAAGCGGAAGAAATGAGCCATATGTGTTTTGGCGCATCAACCAAAATATCACAAAAATTTTCTGGTTGGCTAGCATCACACCCGCCATTAGACGATCGGATTCAAGCTATCTACCCTGGATTTTTGCGCTTTCAATCCAGTCAGAAACAATCTAAAAAATCCGCAACAAAAAATACTGATTTTTCAAATTCGGCTTCTGAATCAATCGCCCAATTTTCTGCTACAAATACGACAACTAACGCACCGCCGAACGATCAAGTTTTTAGCGAATTTGAGAGAGAAAAGCCAGCTTTAAAAAGCGCTCATTCAAACATCGCCTACCAACTATCAAAAAATATTGGTAAAACAACGCCTGAGCATTTAAATAAGGCTGAAAGACTTTTACGGCAATTACCAAAAAACCTCTTAGAGATCGCCAGAGGAGAATCTCCCGACGCTGGTCCGTTGCATTTGATTCTGACACTTTTCACAATCGCTAATGGTATCGAGACAACGGAATTAGAAAAAAGGGTCTCACAATATTTAACGGGTGATGAAAATAGCAAAATCCTACTAATTAAGAACCAACTGGAAAAACTTAATTTTACATCCAGGCATGCATTATTTGATCTTGCCCTGGCACGAATTGAAGATTTAAATCTATTGCATAAACAACAACTTTTTGAACAAATTAAGAAACTGATAAAAACCAGTAAAAATTTGACACCCAGTGGTCTGGCGATTTATGCCGCCATTGCCAATAAAGTACGTCCGGTTAAACCTTATCAAAAACAAATCAACCGCTACAAAAATGTTGCTGACGCGCTCAACATTCTGTTTCACCAACTGCTCAAAGATAATCAATACGACAATACAAACTGGACCAATGCCGAGCAGCATCAACAAACTATTCTTAAGAGTTTTGGCGTAAAAGTAACTAGTCACAAATTTGAGTTCGACGCTAAAGATTTCCATCAATCACTTAATCAATTAGCCAGACTTAATCCACTACTTAAAGAAGAATTAATATTAAGTGTCACCGATGCAATTCAGGTAGATGATAAAATTGAGGAGAACGAACTGGATTTTCTAAGACTACTTTGTGAATACTTAGATTGCCCCATTCCACTTGATTGATGCGCTAAGATCAAATGAAATGAGGCTTTGGAAAAATTCTGAAATAAACTCAGTTTATCTATAGTAATCCCGGGCCTTTTTCAAATTCGAAGGCTAACGTCACCGTTTGATTGGTTTGAACAACCGCTTTTTCATCAACCATTTTAGGGTTATATTTCCATTTTCTAAGTGCTTTACGAGCCTGCTTTTCAAATATCCCGCGAGGTTTAGAACTAACCACCGACACGTTTACCGGTCGGCCCATCTCGGAGATATCGAATCGCAGCGTAACAAATCCTTCGATCCCTTTCACTTGTGCTTCACGGGGATAAGTTGGGTTAATTCTAACCGTTGGTTGAGCATCACCATCACGATTTTGGCCAGCCAAGGGTATTCCAGCAATCCCCCCGACTCCTTTGTGCGGGACAAATGCGACCCGAGTAAAATTCGTCGAATCGTTGGTTGGCTTTGCCAGGTCTGTTGGTGTAGCGACAAACTCAGGTTTGGGTTCGATTAATGGCAATGGCGGGATTCTGCTTAAATGTTTTGGTTTTTTTTCATCAACGTCAAAACTAATTGTAATCGGCGGACGTGACTCAGCATCAGATACATTCATAGCTTTGGGTTTTATCAGATGGGTCATTCCAATAAATAAGAAGAACGAAAAAGATACTGCTAATATAAACGAAACAAATTTTGACATGACTTTCTCCTGGTTTGTTTATTTGAAAACTTGACTTCTTTGAAATCACTTGTCTTTCAAATGTTACAAACGTAGAAGCCCGCAAAAAGGGTTATTATGTTTGAATTATTTTAATAATCCATTTGTTTGCATTGCCCTGGCGTACATATACAAACCTACGGAAGCCACAAATATAATGCCGGTAAAAATCAGTGACAAAGCATCACCCATCACTTCCATGCCATTTGATAATCCATAATTTTGTATCGCGGTTAAAACCATCGCTATCAGTGACACCAAAAAGACCCACGCGGCATTCTGATTACGTAATAATAAAAACAATGAACCAACCACGCCTCCCCAAACAGCAATAGCCCAGGCTACAATGGTCCAGGCAGGAAGACCATAAAAGAACTTTAGTTGCTCTTCAGTAAAGGCGCTCATATAGGCCTCATTTTCCATTTGAGTCATGACAAAGTCCATTGCACCGATTGAACTCCATAGCAATCCGATAATACCGACCGTCCAAAGGTGCCAGGGAGCTCTATTGTTTGTTTGTGATGGAATTTCTGACATCGTTTACTCCTTCTATTATTGTTTTGTGTCAAAGGGTGGATTCACCCAAATTGATACCATAACACAAAATAGAACATTGGAAAAAACCAGACCTGTAAAAACTAGACCTTGCTAAAACATCTTGGTATTAAGATACTCAGTCTTTATCAGATTATTAAATCGTTGGATCAGCTTATCTTTGTATCGGGTTTCTTTTTTGCTATTAATCTCTTTAACAGCCGAAAATAAAGCTTGTTTATAACTTTGGGCTGGAACCGCCAGGATTTGAAATGCGAAATCAAATGACAAAGTGAGTACTTGAGCGGCAGGTGGGATTTCACTTCCCTTTAACCCTTTTGGTACTCCACTACCATCATGATATTCCATTGCTTGAATACAAAGCTCTGCCGCTGGCGACCAGCCAGGCATTCTTGAAAGCAAACCGGATGCAATAATACACTGCTGAATGCTCAACTCCGTCGCCGAACCATTAGGTTCAACTTTTTGAGTTAGATGCAAAAATATGATTGCAGCATGCAACTGCTCCTCATCAGCGGCACGTGCCAGCATGGGATTAAGTTTGTTGGCCAATCCTGAGCATATTTCATAAAATTGATGATGATTATGATTTAGTTGATGCCGATGGGAGATATATTCGAAGAATTCAATATCAGTGGCATCCATAAAACTAAAAGCATGACCGTCTTCCGAATCCTGAACAATCATTCCGATAGAAAAATGACCGTCGTTAATGGCTGTAATGGCTTTTTCGGTGGTACCAACTCGTTCACCATCACTCGCCGCCTGAACTTGATCAATGAGTGACTTAAGATTTGACAGAATATCGCCATCAGCCCTTCCTGTTTCTATCATCAGTTCTAGCTGCTGCTGGATTTGGTTAACCACCTGACTTGCAAAACGGCCATAGACCCTATCATAAGCGATTGTTTTCGAGCGAACCGATGAAAATAAGTCCTCTAACTGGTGAGCGGAATTAACAAATTCGGTCAAAAATACCATGTTGCAATTGCCTTTAACCGTGTGTATTGCACGAAACATTCGATCGATCACTGACTCATCGACCGATTCTTTTAGCTCCAAAACACATTTGTTAATATCAGCGATTGCCGCAACAACATCTTCATAAAACTCCTGTTTGATTTCATCCTCTAACTCAGAAAACTCTGCACAGGTAATATCAACCACTTATAAACCCCATAGATCTGCCCAATCTCAAAGTACAATTCATACAAAGAGTATGGCAATAAATCACAGCATTTGCCGAAAATATTAATTGAAACACCGACTTAAATTAGACAGAGACATTAAACAGGTAATAATAGGAAAGTAGTTACGTAACAATATCTCAATTTGAGAACTTGAGGGGTTTGTTTTAGATCGTAGGGTGGATTAGAGCGTTTTTTGCTCGTAATCCACCTTGTTGCAGATTAATTATGTAATTTTAGAATGTTAATAAAGGCGCAATAACAAGACTAACAATCGCCATAACGTTGATTAAGATATTCATCGCCGGACCAGAGGTATCCTTGAAGGGGTCACCGACTGTATCGCCAACGACTACTGCGGTATGGGTATCTGAGCCCTTACCGCCTAAATTCCCTTTCTCTACATATTTTTTGGCGTTATCCCACGCACCACCAGCATTTGCCATCATTAATGCCATCAATACACAAGTGATCAAGGCACCCGATAACATTCCGCCTAATGCCGCAGCACCTAATGTAAAGCCAACAATAGCAGGAGAAAAGATTGCCAAAGCACCAGGTAAGATCATCTTCTTGAGTGCCGCCTGAGTAGCAATTTCCACACATTTAGCGCTGTCGGGATCAGCTGTTCCCTCCATTAACCCAGGGATCTCTTTAAATTGACGACGGATCTCTTTGATCATATCAAACGCAGCAGTACCAACTGCGCGCATGGTGATAGCAGATACGAGGAAAGGAAAAATCCCACCAATGAACATGCCCATCAGCACTAAAGGATTACTAATTTCTAACGAAAAACCTTCAATACTCGATGAAACAATTTCAATAAATGCCGCAATAATTGCCAATGCCGCTAGTCCAGCTGCACCAATTGCAAATCCTTTACCAATCGCAGCCGTGGTATTACCCACTTCATCCAACTCATCGGTAATTTTTCGTACATCTTCGCCAAGACCAGCCATTTCAGCAATTCCGCCAGCATTATCAGCCACTGGACCATATGCATCAATAGCCATGGTGATACCAACCGTTGCAAGCATTCCTACCGCAGCAATACCCACACCGTATACACCGGCTTCACCTAATAGCTGAGCGCTCGCGAAAATAATGGCCGCAATAGTCAAAACGGGAACAACTACCGACTCCATACCTAACGCCAAACCACTGATCATCACCGTAGCAGGCCCCGTTTCGCCTTCTCTTGCAAGATCTCTTACTGGTTTACCCCCGGTATAATATTCGGTGACAAGTCCAATAATACTGCCGCCAACAGCGCCAACAATCACGCAATACCAAATATTAATATGCAGGCCTAATTGAGCAACAATAAAGTAAGCAGCCACTATCAATAAAATAGTTGCGCCTAACGTGCCGGAACGTAATGCTTTGGCGGGTTCCATGCTGGCAAAAACTTTTACAATCACAATACCAATAATTGAACAAATCAAACCAACCGATGCAAGCAGCAACGGCAACATCATTAAGAACTCTTTGCCGCTGTTTGATAAAAACTCTAATGATGCGAGACTCATGGTAGATGCAATTGCAATCGTCGCAATCATCGCGCCACAGTAGGATTCAAAAATATCTGACCCCATTCCAGCAACATCCCCTACGTTATCACCAACATTGTCGGCTATAACGCCAGGATTTCGTGGATCATCTTCAGGAATTCCCGCTTCAATTTTACCCACTAAATCAGCACCCACATCGGCACTTTTAGTAAAAATGCCGCCACCGACTCGGGAGAAGAGCGCAACCGTTGAAGCGCCCATACCGAAGCCATGGATCGCTTCGGCATGAGTTTCACCAAAGAAATAATAAAGAGCACCTAAACCTAGCAAGCCCATCGATGCTACCGCAAGCCCCATTACTGAACCACCATAAAATGCGACGGTTAACGCTTCTGAAGCACCTTTATTTTGTGCTGCAATGGTTGTTCTTACATTGGCCTTGGTCGCCGTTAACATGCCAATATATCCCGCTGTCGCAGAACTAAACGCGCCCACAACAAAAGCAACCGAGGTATGCCAAGTATCGAAAGCAAAGAAAAGTAATAGGGTAATAAACACCAAAAAAGCACCTAGAATACTATATTCTTTGCGCATAAAAACCATCGCACCATCATGAATATCTTTCGCTATTTTTGCCGCTTTTCCATCACCACCAGGATATTTGATAATTAAAAGATAAATGACAAAGGCTACTACAAGCCCTACAACGCCTAAAATCGGCGGTATTTGAACAAGTTCGATCATACTTCCCTCACTAAATTTGAATTATTATTGTGACCACTTTTTATAATGATCTCTATTTGGGTAGACCAACTGCATGGCAAGGATCGTATAAAATTATTGTCGAGCACATTATCGACCACCCTGTTGCCAAAGGTTTAAGGAGTCTATTCAAAATCGACAGCCTCCCAGGTTGTTCAAATAATAACCTAAAAGCTAAAACTTGATCAAAAACCATCACCTTGTATAACAATAAACTCAAAGCAGGACAATGAACCAATATATGTTATTTTATCTTATTGATTTATAAATACCCGTGATACCTCAAAATGCAGATTCCAGCAAGGCTATAAGCCACCATATTTGAGGCATGGAATTTTAGGGTTAGTCATTCCAACTCAAAATTTCATAACGAAGAAGATGGCGGCTTATAGCCTTGCCCTTTGGGTGCTCAGCTAAAAAGCCTGTACTGTGTTACAACTCTTGGTAAGGACAAGCCATTGCCTTCGAGTTGCGCCTTGTTCAGCCATTTTAGCTGAGCACTGGAACCTGCATTTTGAGGTTTCACGGGTATAATATTATTTATTTCTTTTTGATAGTTTATTTTGCACTGCACTATCGCTATAATACGCGCAAAATTTGCCCTCGCACCTACAGTTACCAACAAACTAAGTGAAAGTGAAATTATGAGCCTAAATAAAGTCCCAGCTGGAAAAGACTTACCAGAAGAAATTAATGTCGTTATTGAAATCCCAGCACACGCAGATCCTGTAAAATATGAAGTAGATAAGGATTCCGGAGCGATATTTGTCGATCGTTTTATGTCGACATGTATGCACTACCCTACCAATTATGGCTATGTGCCTCATACGCTTTCAGATGATGGTGATCCGGTTGATGTTCTTGTACCGACCCCTTTTCCGTTGCTAGCAGGCTCTGTCATCACTTGTCGACCAATTGGGGTGTTAATGATGACTGATGAATCTGGCATCGATGCCAAGATTCTAGCGGTACCACTAAGAAAACAATCACCAGTTTACCAAGGCATTAAAGAAACGACTGATATGCCTGAGTTACTACTCAATCAGATCCAACATTTCTTTGAACACTATAAAGATTTGGAGCCTGGCAAATGGGTACGTATCGATGGTTGGAAAGATGCAACCACAGCCAAACAGGAAATCATTGATAGCGTAAAACGCTACGAAGATGCGCCAGAAAAACCAGCGTTCTAAGCTAACTTTTCAGAGTTAAAGCAAAAGCCGATTAAGTTTCCTTAATCGGCTTTTTTGTTTTGTAGTTTCTTTATAAATTTGGCAAACACACTTTCATTAGCATTTTGGCTAGTTGCACAAAGTGTCTCACCTCTGCTATCTTATAAAGTAAGAAAATATTCACTCCCTGAGTAGGTGTCGTTAAAAATCTAGGACTGATTAATTAAAACTTAAATCTTTTGTTTTAAGTTTTAATTACCTTCAATTTTTTACACGCCACTTCAGGAAGAATAACATGCAAGGCCTTAAAAGCTCTTTTAGTAACGTCCCCTACGCTTTCATTTTTTTGTTATTTTCCTCGGTTGGCATCATGCAGCTTTATCATGGTCCACTCGAAGATCCAACGCCTTCCATCGAAGTTGATGCTGGTATTGTCCCCATTGCCGGACACCAAAAGATTCCAGCAAGAATTTGGGAAGATCCCTTTGAGTCAGCACATAACGTTCTCAAAACTAAAGCTCGTTTAACTTTAAACACAACGCCAAAGAATTTGATTAGTCAGTTATTCGCCGAACTTGGTGAAAAAAATAAATCATCTAAGACAATAAATGAATTAAGCGAAACGATAGACTGCAATGATACCTGTCTTATTAACTTGAAAAAGAAAATTCATTTTTACACCATCCCGCTTGGTGTAGATGGCTGGAGCGCATCTCAGGAAGCCAGAGTAAAACGACGATATGCCGCCCATATGGCACTTTATCGGCAAGGTTACATTCCCGCACAATCATCAAGCATCCATTCTCTTTGTTTGGCACACAAACCTCATCAATTGGCTGACGTCGAAATAAAGCATACTGGAGATGATTGTTGGCCCCATGAATATATTCACTACGAAATACTGACAAAAACAGCGATCACCGAAGAGTCAGCCGGTGAAACCAAGGACAAGCAGAAAGTCTCAGAAAAAGTAATCCTTATTTGGGCGAGAAACTCTCAAGTCTCAATCGATCCTTCTGAATTTTTTCTACAGCTTTCGTCTCAAATAATTGGTGCAACCAAACAGGTGTTCGATCTAGAAAAAACCACCGACAACCTCCTTTCAATATTTGACTTTGTAGCCTTTTGGCCTCCCACATCAGGGGGATTAGCTCAGGTAAAAAATATACCTCAGACAGAAGATAAGAATAACATTTGCCCTCAATTAACCTTTCGACTGGTTAATTATTCCGCGACGGCTCCTCATTCAATGCCAAACAATATCTCTCTATTTCCTGTCGAAAACAACGCTAGCGTTAGTAACGACAACCAACACCCAATTTGCAACAACCTGATAAAACTCCACTTGAGCTTTGATACGGTCATCGCAAACGATAGATTGGTAATCGATGAGCTACTCGATGAGCTATTTGATCTGCGTGGATTTAGTGCTCAAAAGTCGACGTTTGTTCTAGTGACCGAATGGGAAAATATTTACTCGCGAAAAATGGCCCATGAGTTCCAAACACGTTGTAAAGAAAGACAGCCATCAGGACATAAAGGAGAAGAATGCAAAATATTTCGATTTCCTTATATCTCAGGAATTAGCGGTGATTCGTCTTTTGCATCAAATGATGCCATCATAAAAATTAGAGAAACAGGTATAGGCTCACAAAAATCAAATAGCTCAAATAAACAACAAGAAATTCGTCTACCGATAGGCAGCAGTCAATATGATTATATTCACCGCCTGACCGATTATTTTAATCAACGATTAACGGACAATTTTTTCGATAAACGAAATACCGTATTCGCATTATTTGGTTCTAATTTTGATGACAAACTTTTAGTACTCCAGGCAATCAGGGAATCGAACAAAGAATCAACTATTGTTACGACAGACATGAATGTTCTTTATGCCAGTCTGTTAAAAAACTTCCCCATCAGAAATTTAATTATTGGCTCTTCATTTTCTTTAGATTCAGAAGATATAATTGATAATCTCAAACAGAATTCTGATGAATCAAATGAAAGGCTCAAAGAAAAAATATCAGAAGAACATACTACCAATTATTTCAGTACAATCCATTTTAGAGACAATTATCAGACAAGTTTATTTCGTGCTATAACTAAAAGCTTAACACAAAAACAAGGGCTTTTATTAAAAGATGAGGAAATCGAAAATAATATTAAACTGTATGAGGTCGGAAAATCAAAATTCATTCTTCTTGACAAAAACTTGTCTAATTTAACCGAGCTTGTTGAACCGTCGTATTTTGAATCGATAAGACAGTCACAAGATTATGGTATTTTATTGCAAAACACCCTTGCACCAGTTTTCATGGTTGCTTTGTTGATGCTCTTAGTTCGAGTTACTGAGTCACTTTATAAACACGCAGAATTCAACAAACCTGGCGCGTTAGCGGCATTCGAACGAACCATTTTGAAATCTTTAGGACCGAATATATTTCTACCAAAAAAAATTGGTGCAGTGCTGGTATCTTATGTCATTTTCTTTTGCCTGATTTTTATCATTTTTGCGTTAGCTGGACGATTTTCCGTGGAGTCTCCACTATTATTTTCCGGCATTAGTATTTGGATCAGTGAAGTCGGCCGCGCCTTGGCGATTATTTTTATTTTGTTTTCGGTCACTGTAAGTTGGTCAAGACTAACTCGATGGAGAAACCGAATCTCACACCGTTACGTCAACCAAGTTAACAACAAGATAGTTACTGACTGGAAACCTTGGGTTTCTACTAGCAATAAACTCCTGACAAAAAAAGAAGAACATATATTTAATCGAATTCAATTTGAAAAGAGCTGGAATTTATTCCGCAACGAATTATGCGCTAGAAATATATTTATCAAATCATGCTATTTCTTATCCGTTTTTATCATTATAGGAATTTGGGTTTATGCTACTCAATATGACGGATTAACCAATATTCCAGCCCACCCGATCGCCAGAGGAAATATCGCTGTTTTTTATGACCGTTTTTTTGCCGGTCTATCAAACACCTTACTTATTTTACAAATATCCTATGTACTGGTGGTGACTTATGTATGTGGCCGACTCGTTAGTCATCTTAGTCGCGGTATCATCGAATGGCCAAAGGTCTATGTCGACAAATTAAAGAGTGAATATTTGCAACAGGACGATACGATTATTAAGTATTTTTACTCCGAATATCATGGGATCAGACTGATTGGTAATTTGACTAACACCATTGGACCACAAGTCGTTGTCCCTTTCGTTGCAATATTTTTAATTGTTGTTACCAGAAATTCCTTTTTTGATAACTGGAATTATCCGGCAAGCTTTTTGTTCTTTTTTAGTATTTCGGGCATCGCTTTACTTGTCTGCGCAATCTGGTTGAGGGCGTTAGCAACCAGAGCAAAGAAATTTGCACTTGAAAGATTGGTCATTCAAAAAACCCGATACATCAACGATCCGAAAAAATCCAGTCAGGTCGATTATGTGATTGAATTGATCCAAGGATACCAAAAAGGAGCGTTTAGCGGTTGGAAAGACAATCCATTGGTTGCAGCGATTATGCTACCGATCAGCAGTATCATTGGAGTTAACCTGATGCCTTGGTAGACGGGATTGAGGCTTAAACTCTGCCAGATTCACTGACCTACAGCAAATTTATCACTTTGCGAACTGATATTAAGCCGCATCAGATTCATTTTTGCATTAAACTCTCTTATTATGGCAGCGTAAGTGGGATCTTGTCGAACGCCGTCAAATGAGGGATCAAATTCAACCATCCAAACATCCACAAATCCTTCCTGAATTGCCTGTCGCAATAAACCTAACGCTTTTAATGTATCATCAGCTATCGCTGCATGTGCGGCCTGCTGATATCTTAAAACCTGTGAACTAAAACCTGATTCTTTAACCAGTTTATCAATCTCAGTAGCTGCCGTATTTAAGTAGGAATCGCTTTTAATTCTATCGCCTGTTTCTTTAAATGCTTTGGCCAGCAATAATTGAATTCGAATGGTCATTTCATCTTTTCGTTCAACTTTATTAGCCATCATCAAATTATAAGATACTTCCAACTCTTCCGCTGCTCGCTGCCATTCTTTTTTAGTTATTGAACTCAGTCCTCGCCAAAGCCTTTCGTCCCAATCCTTGGAATTCTCATCAAAACTATCGGTCCATTGATTGAATGCCAAATAGTTTTTTGATGCCAGCCATAATTGAGCTTGCAACTGTGAAACCATATCTTTGTAGCCATATTTAAGATTCTGACTTTTGGCAAGCGTATCGATGTTTTGTTGCGCTAGCTCAAAATTGCCGATGGGTAGCAAAATATTATTGGCGTTTCTTAACCATTCAACATTATCACCGCTAAGCTCTGCAATTTTCTGATACATTTTATAAGCCTGATCCAGTTGACCGACCGAATAGCTCACGTCGCCAGCAATTTGATAGGCGTTGGCATAATTCGGGTTGTTTCGTACCATGATATTAAAAACTCTCATGGCCTCCTGATAATTACCGACTCGGATAAGGTCCATCGCTCGATTATAACCAACAACAGCGGCTTGAGGATCGATTTCAAAGGCCTTTTTGTAGAGCCTTGAACCATCCGTTAACTGTCCTTCTTTTTGCAAAATAGTTCCGTACCACATATAGGCTTCGGCATTGGAAGGATTTAATTCGATTGCTTTATTTAAGTGATATTTGGCTTGCTGTAATAATTTGTTTGACTCTTCAGGGTTTTCTTTAGTCGTATCGGATGCTTGCCACAAAAGCAATCCTTTGACGGCATGTCCTTCTGGCAGTTCTGGATTTAATAATAACGCTTTTTCAATATTAGGCTTAGCCAGTTTAAAAGCATTTTCTCGCTCAACCAAGCCATAACTCAATTGAAGCAAATAAGTCTGCGCTAGCTTAGCATTAGCCTCTGCATAATCTGTGTCGATCGTTAAGGCGTTATTTAAATGAATGATGGCCTTAGCAAAATCTTCCTTACTGCGATTTCTTATGAAAGTAACGCCTCTCGAATATTCAGCAAATGCACCAATATCATTGGTTCCAATGCCGGATTGCCGTTGTTCTGTTTTACCCAGCAGTTTAATTTCTAGCGTATCTAGTACTGACTGAGCAATTTCATCCTGAACCTTAAAAATATTGTTAGTGTTTCTATCCCAGGAAGAAGAAAATATATGGACATCTTCATCGGCTTTGATCAGCTGAGCGGTTACCCGAATAAGTTCGCCTGAACGCCGGACACTACCTTCCAAAATATATTGTACTCCTAGTTCAGCCGCGATATTTTTGACGTTGATATTTTTATTTTTATATTGAAAGGAAGATGTACGAGCCGCCACCCGCAAATTTTTATTTCTTGCCAAAACATTAAGCAATTCCTCAGATAAACCATCTGCAAAATATTCATCTTTTTGAGAACTGCCAAAACTGGCAAAAGGTAATACTGCGATGGTTTTTTGTTCTCCAAAAGGAGCCATCAGTTGTTGCACGCTAGGCAGAGGTTCGATATTCGCTTGAACCGGTTGGTTTGCACTATTAAAATATAAAAAAGCGGCTCCAGCGCCAAATGTCAGAATAACGGAAAATTCGATAAAGCGGCTACTGATGGAGCTTTTTATTTCCCCGGAATAATCATCCCTGGCAAGCACCGCTCTTTCATTTTTGTAGTCTAGCATCCAACCAAAAATTAATGCCAGCGGGAATCCCGAAAAAGCCACCAATACCATGGAAGACATCACCCATTCTGGATAACGAAGCACAGGCAAAAGAATATCGGCAATTTGAATAATACCCCAAGCCACAGCAGCATAAAGTGTTGCGGCTTTAAAGATTTTTCGTCCTTTTACATCTTCCCAAACAGCAGACATAGAGTGTCCCGATTTTTCCTAGGATGTTTATATCTAGTAAATATTAGATAATAAAGCGAAAGCTTATAATACCCCATAAGACGACTACTTCCATGATAATGGTTGATTTATTTTGCTTTTATTAGTTACATTTTGTGAAACCGATTGTTGTATGTGCAAAAGGGAGATTCCGTCGACAATAAGGCAAACCAAAAAAAACATTCTCAGTTCAAACGCCTTACTTAGACATTTATTTTTACACATTATTTCAACTAATTGACTCGTTTTAGACCGATTTCGCCGCTAACTGTAGACATTCGAATCAAACCCTCACCACTGCCAGCTGTATATTTTAGTTTTTCTGAGCCGATAAAAGAACTGGTGGGTTTTTCGTCTGAATATTGATTGATAACATCACCTCCAGGCCCTGTTTCCAAATCAACTCGAGCATTCAAATCACCCTTTACATAAAAATAGCTATCTCCTGACACATTACCCAGTTTAACTTCTCCCTCTTTTTCCAATCGCCCGTAGAGTTTTGTATCACCAGAAACAGTCGAAAGTTTAGCCAATTCAATATTTTCAGTTCTGACTGTTATGTTTGAAGAAACGCCATTAATCGCAATCCTGTTCGCGGAAACACTAGCATCAACATCGCCACTTACAGTAGATACTTCAAGACTTCCAGCTACATCCTTTAACTTAATATTACCACTAATACTATTGATGTAAGCACGTTTGCCAATACTGCTTAGCTGGATTGAGCCACTTACTGAACTGATATCAACACCCCCATTGATTTTTGAAATTTCCAAATCGGTTGCTACACCACCAAACTGGACCGAGACGTTCATCGGTACAAATATCTTAAGGTTAGAACCTCGACCACTTTTTGAGTGATAATTTCTATCGGGTAAAACCACTTTAATGAGCGTTTTATTACCTTCGGATACAAATACAAATTTTTCAGTCAGATCGTCTAACTCCCCTTTCACCGAAACTTGATCTTTATCCCATCCTTCTAACACAATGTTGCCCCGATTATTATGAATTTCAACTTCACCATCGCCCACCATATCAAGTGTTTTATCGATTTTATCGCCGGCAAATGCACCAAGGCTTAGTATGAAAAGCGCAAAAGCAGCGACTACCTTAGTGTTAAAAACACTATTTATTCGGGAATGTGCGCTTATCTGGGTAAATAATTTCATTTGAACTTCCTCTTTTTCGGTCTAATTTTGCTTAATCGGCTTTGCTTAATCGGTTTTGCTTAAACCTGAATCGTTTTAGTTGCAACTATATACTGGTATCCAGTTTTGCCAACTGAGTCAACACAGTCAATTCTTGCTGATAAGTAGTTGTTAACAATCTAGGCAAACTAATATTACCCGGCTGTTGTTTTATCGCAGACTTCAATAGAACTACCGCCTGTTCAATATCTGTCAATTGATTTTCGATCTCCGAAAATAATTTTTCATCAATATGAGCGCGATTCATTGATATCTGAGAAAATAAACCTGCTTTAGCAATTTTAAATTCTTGCTCTAAAAGGTCTACCTGAAATTGAATGCTGCTTTGGTAAGCTAAACCTTGCAGTTTATTTTGATCCACATTCTGCAGGTTTTCCAGCTTAGCAAAGAGAGACTCAGCCTGTTGTAGATTATTCCAACTATAAGTTACCGAAGCCAAACTGATGACAAGACTAGCGGCAATTGCCCAGGGGATCCATCTGGCTGTGTAATATTTTGTTTCTAGCCTGTCTTTTGTTTCAAATTTGGTGATGCTTGTATTAATATTAGGCCAGAGATCATTTTGCATCGCTTCTTCTTTAGCCAATGATGCGATCTGCTCATTTAATGCCCTTTCCTCACTCAAATCGATTAAATCTGTCTCTTTCATATCCAGTATCCAGTAGAACGATTCCAATCAGGCTTATGCCCGGTTCAAATTATCGCGTAATAACTTTCTAGCTCTAAATAGTTGTGCTTTTGAAGTCCCTATCGCGATGCCCGTTAGTTTTGCGATTTCGGCATGTTTATAACCCTCTATATCATGCAAAACAAATATGCTTCTGGCACCCTCTGGCAGCAATGCGATTAATTTTTCCAAATCTCTTTGCTGACCGGCATTAGAATTAAGTGAAGCATGCACCTCGTCATAATCCGACACCTGTTGCCAAACCTTGGCATTTTTAACTCGTAACCTATCAATCACAATTCTTGTCGCAATACTCCTTAACCAAGTAAAAAACTGACTTTCAGCTCTGAAACTTGTTAAGTTTTGCCAAGTTTTTATAAATGTCTCCTGCACAACATCTTCAGCCACACTTACCGAACCGGTCATCCTCTTAGCTAACAGATAAATCCTTCGGTGATAATACAGATATAACTTTTCAAACGATTTGACATTACCAAGCTTTGCGGCCTCAATCCACGTTTCAGTTTGATCTTCTTGATGTAGCTTCTCAATAGTTTGGTTCAAACCTATTCTCGCAATTTTTCCATTCGATCTCTGTTTTCAAATTTAATGTTGCTTGTTAGTTAAAGCCGCTTGCTTATCTACTTAGACGAAGACTAGTTAAAAAAGGTTTATACCCGTACTACCCTCGGGTCAATAATTCCCGTAAGTCAATTAATCCGGCATTGGCTCGGCTGATGTAATTAGCCATCACCAAAGAGTGATTCGCCAGGCCGCCAAACCCACTTCCATTTAATATCATGGGACTCCAAACAGTCTCTTGAGTCGCCTCCAATTCGCGAATAATTTGAGCAAGGCTCGCCTTGGCATTTTTCTTTTCGAGTACGGGTGCAAAATCGATTTGCACTGCTTTTAATAAGTGGATCAACGCCCAACAAGCCCCTCTGGCTTCATAAAAGGTATCATCAATTTCGAACCAAGGTGTTTTAACCGAAAAATTGCTAGCACTACGAGTTGATTGATTGGCCGCACTATCACCAGATAAATCGGTATTAAATCTTTCTTGTCCCACCGATGCAGACAAACGTTGAGATAAGCTTCCGAGGCGCTTGTTAACGAGATCTAACCAGGCATTTAGATTGTCAGCTCTGGCATAAAATTGCGCATTAGGGTCGCTAGCAGCCGCCAGGTTGGCGCGAAAACCGGCCAGCTCATCAACAGCTTCTTGAAATTTTCCTTCAGAAGCCGGTACTAACCATCTTGAATGACTATAGTTGAATAAGGGTTCCGCTTTCTTTAAATGATCATCTTCTAACGATTGTGACTGAGAACGACTCATTTCATTTCTAAGAGAGGACGCCATGTCTCTAACTTGGACCAAAACCCCAAACTCCCAGGCTGGAATATTATCTAGAAAAACAGAAGGTGGTAAAATATCATTGCTTAAATAACCACCATTTTTATTCCATAAAGAAGAGGCCACTTTTTCGGTGGTAATTAGCGTGGTATAACCAACGATCAGTTTTTTGTTCTGCCCTTCATTAACATAAGCATCGCTAACATTGACTTCAAAAAACTCAGGTTCAGCACTCCAATAAACACCCAGAATATAGATACTGAAAATAAGTAAAAGCGCTACAAAAGAAATTCTTTTGAACAATGAGTTTTCTGATCCCTCACTGGCAAACTCTTTAACCGCTTCCGGTTCGGCTTCTGTTTCACTATTTTTGGAACGCCCAAATTTCCACATATTATTTCTCCTGTTCTATTGAAAATCCCGCTTTATCATCCGGACTTCTATTGCCTGACCGGCTTGGTTTTCGAAAGTCAAATTGAGCATAAAGGAATTCTGATTTAATTTAACTTGTAATCCCATCAGCATTATATGCATCCCACCAGGCGAAAACTCAATAGTTTCGCCTGGATAAATTTCAAGGTTTGAAAGGTGTTTCATTTTTATCAGGCCATCAAGTTCCACCGTTTGATGAAACATCGCATTTTTAGCGATTGAAGTCGATACACCTGACAAAACGACTTTTGATTGGGAGGTGTTTTTTAACTCTAAGTAAACCGCTGCGGTGCGGCTTACCGGAGGCACTGCTGGCATATAGGCGTTGCTAACGGTTACTTCGAGAACCTGTTTTTGGTGATTGTCTGCTTGCACCAATGGCATCCAGAAAACACAAAAAGCAACCACCACACGCCATTTATTGATTGGCATACCGCACCCTTAATACTATATAGCACCTCGACACTGGGATTTTAACAGCTAATCATTAAATAACACTAAAAAATCACCAATAAGGAAGTTTTCTTCTTTATTGACTATCAATAAAAAAGCGCTCCAGCGATGATGTATGCCAAAAAGACAGGGCCGGTAAGAGTAAAGAGTCCAATAACCGCCAGTATTCTTACCACCGTCACATCCCAACCAAACTGATGTGCCATGCCAGAACAAACTCCCATAATTTTCGAACGAGCACGGGGTTGACCTGCACAATCAAAATTACCGTATCGATATTGATGGTCTCTGTCGTAGCGTTGATGACGACTCATGATCTACTCCTGATGGTTAAAATAGGTTCTAGGTTCTAGGTTCTAGGTTCTAGGTTCTAGGTTCTAGGTTCTAGGTTCTAAATTATTTTGCCTTTCAATAATCGAGTGTCTAACTTTATTTTTGGGACTATCCTTTCCCCGAGTACCTAGCTCCTAGCTCCTCATCTTTAAGAAGCTTTCTTCATTTTGACTTTAAGCGCTTCCAGCTCTTTGTCCAACTCATCCTCGTCTTGCAATGAATCGATTTGCTGGCTTAAGGAAACATTTCGGCCCAAATCCATGGCTTCCACTTCTGCTTCTAATTCATCCATTCGTTTTTCAAAACGGCCAAAACGATTTAATGCTTCATCAATATTTTTGTTATCGATCCGTTTACGCATATGAACGGTTGCTTGTACCGTTTGATGACGGGCAACAATTGCTTTTCGTCGAGCGACAGCTTCATTTAACTTGCTCTGCAGTTTCGCAATGTCATGATCAAGACGCTCGATAGCTACTTCCAGTGCAGCAAACTCCTTTGTTTGCGCTTCTATTGCTTGTTCGATTCGATGCTTTTCCTGTAGCGCTTGTTTGGCTAGATCTTCACGACCTTTATCGAGTGCCAATTCAGCACGTTTTTGCCAGGATTCAATTTCAGCTTCAAAATTCTTAATTTGACGTTCCATTTCCTTTTTATCGGCGATGGTTTTCGCTGATTCAGTACGAACGTTTAACAAGGTACTTTCCATCTCACTAATAATCATTCGAACCAATTTTTCAGGGTTTTCCGCTTTATCTAACATTGCGTTAACGTTGCTGTTTAATACATCTGAAAATCGTTTAAATACGCTCATGGTGTTCCTCACTTATTTCAATTTAATATTTTGAGAATCTGGGTAAAGAAATCAAATTCCTACAGACTAAAAACTATTTAATTGGTTAAAAAATCAAATAGATTACTAAGAGGTAATTCACATATTGTGCCAAGTTCTCAGAAATGTAAGTAACGATATGAATTTAAAGAATATTTTAAGCGAATCAGCGGTTAAATCTGAATTTAAGAATGACCGATAAGAATGCTGCTATTGAGCAAAAATACTAATTAGTGGTGAAATTGGCAAAGCTAACAAATCATCTAACTTCAAAAGTAAGAATATGTAGAGGATACAACTCTGATCTCAAACGACAAGTTTCAATGCATCCACAATAACCTGACTTCTGGCTGTGGATTTGGTCGCATTTTCACTCAAATAACGTCGCCATTGTTTGCCATTTGGCTGGCCATGAAAAAGCCCTAATATATGTCGCGAAATATGCTGTAACCGTCCACCAGATGTGATGTATTGATCAATATAAGGGACCATTTGTTCAGCCACTTCCAGCCGAGAGACAGGGGCTTGCTTAGAAGAAAAAATTTGCTGGTCGGCCTCTGCCAGCATATAAGGATTATGATAAGCCTCTCGGCCTATCATTACACCATCAACTTGAGAAAGGTGTTTTTTGGAATCACTGATGGTCCGAATTCCACCATTAATGATAATTTCTAATTGAGGAAAATCTTGTTTTAACCGGTAAACGCGATCATAGATCAGCGGTGGAATTTCTCTATTTTGTTTAGGACTCAAGCCAGAAAGTATCGCTTTTCGTGCGTGTACTATAAAACTGTCGCAGTCAGATTGCGAAACGACATCGACAAAGTTTCGAACAAATTCGTAACTGTCCTGATCATCAATACCAATCCGGTGTTTTACCGTAACGGGTAAATCAGTGACTTTTTTCATCGCGGCAAGGCATTCTGACACAAGTTGCGGCTCCGCCATTAAGCACGCGCCAATTCGACCTGATTGGACTCGGTCCGATGGACAACCAACATTCAGATTGATTTCATCGTACCCGTAGTCTTCACCGATTTTCGCGCACTCTGCGAGTGCCTTTGGATCGCTTCCACCAAGTTGAAGTGCGATTGGATTTTCAGCGGGGTTAAAACCTAATAATTTTTCTCGATCGCCGTTGATCACCGCACCTGTTGTTACCATTTCGGTATAGAGTAAGGTATGTTTTGAAATTAAACGGAGGAAAAATCGTGCGTGGCGATCGGTCCAATCCATCATTGGGGCGATGGAAAGTCTCCGATCCACATGTTTAGGTTTTTTATTTTTCATATCAAGAACTTAACTCTTTACTTTTAATGCACATTTACGACTATTTCTTCTTTCGTTTGTCTCTAACTCTATATCCAAACTCCTTCGTTTTCTTCATCTCAAATAAATCAATAGACTTAAACAAATCACTCAGCTTGGCGAAACCGTAATTTCTTTGATCAAATGAAGTTTGATTGGAAATGTGCGAACCTACTGGGCCTAGAGTTGCCCATCCATCGTCATCTTCGTGAGCTTCAATGGCTTGTCTTAACAAATTGATTATTTTTGTATCAGACTTAATATTCTTTTTGGCTTCGTTCTTTTGTGGTGTGGCTGATTCTGGATTATCGAGATAGAGGAATTTTGAACAGGCATTTACGAACGGCATTGGTGCTTTTCTTTCCCCGAAGCCTATTACCACTTTTCCCTCGGAAAGAGCATGAGTAACCAGTGGAGTAAAATCACAATCTGATGAAACTAAACAAACAACATCTACTTTCTTTGTATAAAGCGCTTCCATCACTTGAATCACTAATTTGATATCGGCTGCATTCTTGCCTTTTATCATATCGAACTGTTGAATTGGCTCGATTGCGTATTCATGTAAAATCGCTTCCCAGGATTTTAATGTCGATTTAGTCCAATTACCGTAAGCTCGCCTGATATTAACGACACCGTACTTTGCTAGTTCGGAAATGACTAAGTCCATTTTTGAAGCAGGAGCGTTATCGGCATCTATAAATACCGCTATTTTTTGTTTATCTTGCATCTTAAAAGTATCCTTATCTTTGATTATACTTGCCTTTTCCAATTTAATTATACATCTGGAAAAGCTGCCTGTAATCCATCAGCAGCTCTTTCTGCACTCTTTCCCCATATTTTCGTAAAAACGCAGGTATTAATGCCAGAATAAATATCCTTGTCATCATTTCAACCATGTCGAGTTTGTATTCGGTTAGGCTTTTGACCTTTTGATATGAACTCTTTTGCGGCAACTTCTAACCTTTTTTTGCATATATTAGATAGTTAATTAGATTCGAGCCGGTTAACTCGAAATAGAATAGGCCCGTTCAAGTTATATCTGCAATAAATCTTGATCCACTTTTGTATTTTCTGCGTATAACCTTTTATATAGGTTAAACGGTGTCAGAATATATGAGTTCAATTAAAATTGGTATAAGTCAATGTCTGTTAGGTGCGAATGTCAGGTTTGATGGCGGCCATAGAAACAATCGTTTTTGCCAGAACGACTTGAGTAAATTATTTGAGTTTATCCCTCTGTGCCCAGAAGTAGGCATAGGTTTATCGATTCCAAGAAAAACGATTCGTCTGATCGGTGATCCAACCAATCCAAGAGCAGTCATCAGTGATGATGTAAGTCGAGATTTTACCCAACCACTTAAGGATTTTGCGACCCACAATCACAAAAAACTGGCACAAATGAGCGGTTATGTATTTTGCAAAGCCTCACCGAGTTGTGGTCTTGAAAGAGTTAAGGTTTATGGAGCTAAAGGAGGCGCTCAGAAAAGTGGCATGGGTATTTTTGCGGCACGTGTTAAAACGCTTTTTCCTAATTTACCTACCGAAGAAGATGGCCGGTTAAATGACCCGCTCTTGAGAGACAGTTTTATTAAACGTGTTTACATCTATAATGATTGGCAACATATTAATGAATTGGGATTAACTTGCGACGCACTCTACAAATTTCACGCTCGGCATAAATTTACTTTACTCGCCCACTGTCAAAAAATCTACCGAAAGTTAGGACCCATTGTAGCAAGTATCAATAATAACAATGTAAATAATATTGCCGATGAATATATTCAGCTGATGATGCAAGCACTGAAAAAAACCGCGACACGTTCTAATAATACAAACGTACTGATGCATCTACAGGGATACCTGAAAGAGCTGCTACCCAAAGAAGATAAAGTGGAACTCGCGCAATGCATTTTAGAATACCGTAAAGGTATTTTACCTATTTTGTCACCGCTTACTTTGCTGAAACATCATTTTAGACATTTCCCCAATAACTATATTTCACAACAATCCTATCTTAATCCTTACCCAAAAGAGCTGGCAATTCAGGTGGCCGTGCACTAGACATAAGGATCAGCAAGTTGATAAATCTGGTTTGGTTTCGTAACGACCTAAGAGTTGATGACAATCCGGCACTTTACCATGCGATGGCTAACCCATCGTGTGGCACAGTTGCCGTTTACCTCCTGTGCCGACAACAATGGGATTTACATGGTGTTGGTATCAATCAGCAAGCGTTAATTATACAAGCGCTCAAAAACCTGCGTAAAGGGCTCGAACAGCTTAATGTGCCACTACTTGTTCTCGACGCCAAAAGCTTTGCTCAAGTGCCTCGATTGATATCGTTACTCTGTAGTAATTTATCGGTTGAGCGATTGTTTTTTAACGTCGAATACCCCGTAAATGAGCGTCAGCGCGACATTCAGGTAGTTGATATGTTGCCGGACCAAGTAGAATGCATTCGCAGTGTTGGTCAATCACTCGTTCCGCCCTGGGAAATTGTTAACCATGAGGGCAAAGGTTACAAGGTTTTTAGTGCTTTCGCTCGGCGAGTACATGCTTCTCTGGACAAAAAACCTTTGTTGATTTTGCCTGCACCAACCCCCAAACCGAAAGACAATTATGAGTCGTTCGACCATTCTTTGAACAGTCAACATTTACCCGATGAGCTATCAACAATTTTTCCTATTGTCAAAGTGATGCCAGACGTATCTGAAAAGATGGTAGCAAAGCAACTAGTGAAATTTGTTGATGACAATGTGAGGCTATATAGCGAATCGCGAAATATTCCCTCTATAGCTGGCACTTCCGAACTATCGGCGGCATTGGCAATCGGTACAATCTCTGTTAGGCGCTGTTTTGAATTCGCTCGACGGCATGCAAAGAATTACGCCGCCACCTGGCTGGACGAACTGATATGGCGTGATTTCTATCGTGCGGTAATGTGGCACTATCCTCATGTTTGTTGTGGGCATGCGTTTAATAAAATTGATCGGGCAATTAGATGGTCTGATTCCAGCTCAGCGTTTAACGCCTGGCGGCGAGGTGAAACCGGAGTTCCAATTGTTGATGCGGCGATGAAACAGCTGGTGGCCACGGGATGGATGCACAATCGTTTGCGTATGATAGTGGCCAGCTATCTGACGAAAAATCTTTTTATCGATTGGCGTCTTGGCGAAGCATTTTTTTCCGAACACTTGTTCGATTATGATTTTGCCAGTAATAACGGTGGTTGGCAGTGGTGTGCATCAGTTGGCACCGATGCTGCACCGTACTTTCGGGTATTTAGTCCAGCTTCCCAACAGAAAAGATTTGATCCTCAGGCGGAATTTATTAAACGATGGTTGCCGCAGCTAGCTCAAAAATCCGCTGTTGACATACATCGTTTCGAAACACATCGTCTGCAAAATTATTGTTCTTTACAAGTTGATTTAAAACAGAGCAGGCAGCAGGCAATCGAAGCATTTAAAGTCGCAAAACTAACCTCAACCAGACTACCCCCCTAACAGTATCAAAAACAATATCAGCATCCAGAAATTGAACCAATATCTAGCTTAAACGTCCCCTCTACTTCATTTCCAGCCAAAAATCCGACTTGTTCTATTTGCTTTGAATCTATCGGCTTTGTGTTGTTAAGTCGATGTCCTCTATGCTGGGCAATAAAGTCGGACAGTTGAAATATCTTTGTTTGCCAGATATTACTTTTAGTTTCGAATTCAACAACAAAAGCAATGTCTTCCAGATTACTATCTGGTCTTAATCGAAACTGGTATGTCCTGCCATCACCTCGAACCTTAACAGAGAGCTGGCTGAAGCCCGTAAAATAATCGGCATTCACCGCTGCATTAACAATCGCAAAACCTCCATTATTACTAAGTGATATATGACCTGAAAATTGAATGTGTTTATTATCTTCATTTCTAGCAAGCTTGCTGCTGGATAACCCACCCATTACAGAATCATTAACTAGACTCCAAACTATTTGAGTGCTATCTATACAGCCAATCTCGCTAACCCGTTTCATCACTAATAGTCCGATTTATCTGAGTTCTCAAATTATTTAGCGATTCAACTGAAAAACCTGAATCATCAAAGAATAAAATTTCAGTCTTTTCATTTAGCAGAATTACCCTGGCATTATTTGGATTAATATTACCTGTAAACTCTTGAATAGTTTCTCCATCATCAAAAATCGTTATGACACCTTTCCAGAGTGACTTTGGGATCCCATTTCGCATGCCCTGATTTATTTGTGTCTCAAAAAACCGAGGGAACATTCCTTGGATGGTTGGTAATTCATAAACTTCAACCTCTGTATTGGTCATATCTAAACCAATTAACCAGCGATCGATATCAAATTGTGCATTTTGGACATAACCGAGTAAAAACAAAACTTTTCGACCAGAAAAATCTTTTGGTATATTGCTGACTACACCTTCAAGATTTTTTCCTGAAACGGATGGAAATAACTCACTAATAATTTGTCTGTTTTCGTATTTGGTGGAACACGCACTCATAATAAAAAGCAATATCGCTACCAAAGAAGTTTTAACAACTAAATGTAACTTTTTCAAAATCAGTTTCCTTTCTACAAAATATCTATTTAAATTAAAAACGAAAAACAGTAACCATGAATGCTCAGAACAAGAAATCTCAACTAGAGCAAGCCTCTCAACAATTTCAAAATTATTGACGATTAAACCAGTTGAGAATAGGTCCAAAGGTTCCTGTAAATTTAAGTGGTGCATTAGTAATAGCCATGCAAATGCAGCCGTTTTTACCAGCGATAGGTTGATGTTCATTCGATTGATCTTGAACGATAAACTCACCTTCGACATAACGGTCTTGATGATCGCTAAAATCACCTTGAAGAACCAAAGTAAATTCATTTCCTTTGTGAGTATGTTTTGGAATTTTAGCATTGGCTGAAAACTTGAGTAACTCAACCTCATAACCGGGATCGTTCATTGCAATACTGGCGCGCCATATTTTTGGAGCAACTCTTTGCCAGGCTATTTCTTCGAACCGTCGATTATAAAGTTGGTCGACTAATGGAATATCAGATTGGGCGATGGCCAAATTATCATATTCACCGGAATATGAATCCTGTGGCAAGGCTTCGATATCGCTAAACAGTTTATCAAAATCATCGACGACATTACTGTCTTGAGTTTTGAAAACCTTGTGTATAGTTTCGAGCGTTTCACCGCCAACCGATTCTAACTCACTGATACGCTGCTGGCATTCTTCACAGTTTTGTTGATGCAATCCTATTGCTACCGCCAATGAAGGTTCTAGTTGGCCGCTGGAATACTTTAATAATATTTCTATGTCAGGATGGTACTTCATAATCACTCACCTCCCATTTGGGAACGTAAAACTTTTAACGCACTTCTTATCCGAGATTTAACAACACCAGGAGTCATCTCTAGTTCTGCCGCCGCTAATTGATGGCTTTTATCTTCAAAGTACACTTTTTGCAGAACATGACGTTGTTCTTCGTTTAATTGGTTCAAAACTTGATGAATCTTCTTCTTATTACGAGAAAGCTCAATATCCAGATCAAGCGTATCTTCTTCGCCCGGTTCAACCGTATCTTCGTCGCTGACCTCTGTGAGGCGTTTGCGTCGTAAATAGTCGATACGAAGGTTTCTCACTATTGTAAAAATCCAAGTCGATACATTAGCTTTTTCAGGGTTGTAACTGGCCGCTTTTTGCCAAACCTTGATAAACACTTCATGGGTGAGTTCTTCGGCCATGGCGGTCATACCCTGATTTAAATAAAAGGACTTTATTTTTGGGCAAAAGTGAAGATAAAGCGCCTGAAAAGCCGCCCTATCGCGGTTTTCTGAAACTGCACACATATGCTGTCGCCAGTTTAGTGCAGCTGCTTCACTATCCTGATTATTTACCATCGTGACATTACGCCGTTTAGGATTCAATACAGGCCAATATACTAGATTTGACTGATTTTGTCTGTTTGCTTGCATGGTTGTTTCAGTTGTTTGTTTCCAATTATTTACGTGAATCATTTAATTTGGATCACTTTTGGTGATAAAAATATTCTTGATCTAGTTTTGCGTATCCAACGTATAACTTAATCATACAAACACTCCAAAGGCGCTAATATTGAAATATTCTATCCGTGCAACATTGTTAGTTGCGAGTCTGACATCTTGTACGTCAAACGTTGCCATATATGAAGATCGTTTACCTAACTTTGAAATGAATACTTTTTTTAACGGCAAATTATGCGCCTGGGGTGTGGTAAAGAGCCGTAATGGCGAAGTGAGTCGTAAATTCGTCGCCGACATTAACGCAACTGCTTCACAAGATTCCGTACAACTTGACGAAAAATTTACCTTTGATAATGGTGAGAAACAAAACCGCGTATGGAAATTTGTCAAACGTAATCAGCAATGGATAGGCTCTGCGGGTGACGTGGTTGGTGAAGCACTTGGAGAGATATCAGGAGATAGCTTACATCTTGTGTATGACCTAACGATCCAATCAGATGGTGACCAGGTGGTCATCGCCATGGACGATTGGTTGCATCTGGTTGATAAGCGAACCTTGTTAGGCACAACCAATATGACAAAGTGGGGATTTAATGTCGGCCGAATAGATATTACTATTCAGCAGCGTGACGTAGATAGCTGTATTCAGTAGTTAAAGGAAAAATATGAATCTTATTTCGAAAAAATTCTCATCGATACTCGCATGGTTTGATACTTCGGTTATAAAAAACGGTAATTCCGACTCAATCGATATTAAACGTATTGTCCCCTTTATTTTAATGCATCTTGCAATATTCGGTGTGTTTTGGGTTGGATTTAGCTGGGTTGCTTTTTGGATTGCAGTTGCGCTTTATTTTATCAGGATGTTTGCGATTACTGGATTCTATCACCGCTATTTCTCTCACAAAAACTTTAGTACCGGCAGAGTAGTTCAGTTTATATTCGCATTTATCGCGGCCTCTTCTGCACAACGCGGCCCTCTTTGGTGGGCAGCCCACCATCGCCATCATCATGCTAAAACCGATCAGGCAGAAGACCCTCATTCGCCTCGCCATAAAGGGTTTATCTGGAGTCATACCCTGTGGTTTCTTTCAGATCAAAACTTTGCCACACGCAGTGAAAAAATAAAAGATTTTACGCGTTTTAAAGAATTATGCTGGTTAGACCGTTTCGATATGCTGGCACCATTTTTATTGGCGCTTGCTCTATTTATTTTGGGTGCTGTCCTTGAAAAAAACATGCCGCACCTGGGAACTACTGGAGGCCAACTATTGGTATGGGGTTTCTTTGTATCCACCGTAGTTTTATATCATGCAACCTATAGCATTAATTCCCTCGCTCATCGATTCGGCTCGAGGAGATTTGAAACCAATGATGATAGCAGAAACAACCCAATACTTGCGTTGATTACACTGGGAGAAGGCTGGCACAATAATCACCACTATTATTGCGGTACCGTAAGGCAAGGTTTTCGTTGGTATGAAATCGATATCACTTTCTATCTCTTAAAAATGATGAGTTGGCTTGGTTTGGTTTGGGGACTCAAACCGATTCCACAACGCATTCATCAACAAATTAGTCGAGGCTATCAATGATTGTTGAACAATTTAAACAGCTCTATCAAGAACTAGATGGTACTAATATTGAAATAATTGAATCGATCTATGCGCCAGAAATTCGATTTCATGACCCGTTTCATCAAGTTGAAGGGTTGCAAAGTCTAAAAAATTATTTCCAGGATCTGTATATCAATGTTGACGCGATCAATTTTGAGTTTGGAGAATCGATTAGCGAAGGCGATAACCACTTCGTCGATTGGGTGATGAATTTAACTCATCCTAAGTTAAACAAAGGCCGAGCTTTTAAAGTTTCTGGTGCGAGTTTTCTTAAAGTAAATGAAACCCAACAAATTATTTTACACCGCGATTTTTTCGATGCCGGTGTAATGCTCTACGAACAATTACCCGTTTTGGGTGGTTTAGTTCGGTTGATCAAGAGAAGAATCTGATGGCTTATTCGTTTACCGATAAAAGCGTCTGGGTAACCGGCGCATCCAGCGGCATTGGTATGGCATTGGCGAAACGACTGCTGAATAAAGGTGCAAAGGTTATTGTGACAGCTCGAAACGAGGATATATTACAGTCAGTGTTTGCCGAAAACAATAATGCGTTAGTCTTAGCTGGCGACATTACTTCCCTAAAGGTGAACCAGGAAATTGTCGCGAAGGCACAAAAATATTTTGGTCGAATTGATTGTGCCATTTTTAATGCTGGCACCGCGGAATATATCGACGCAAAAAACTTTTCCAGCGAACCTTTCGAGCGAATGATGGAAGCCAATTTTTTGTCTATGGTTAAAGGTATATACCCATCCCACCTCAAGATGCAGGATTCAGCAAGGCTAGAAACAGCCATATTTGAGGCAAGTAATTTTTGGGCTAGTCATTCTAGCTGAAA
>Ga0316205_10000672_pt1 | contig 56466 bp, 55 predicted proteins | sample 3monthpyrite_MG_FD_204941 | JGI IMG/M metagenome (GOLD analysis project Ga0316205, IMG submission 204941) | Microbial mat bacterial communities from mineral coupon in-situ incubated in ocean water Damariscotta River, Maine, United States -... | ecosystem: Environmental > Aquatic > Marine >...
TCACTACCGCCGTACTGGTCGAAATCGACGAACGCTGGGCCGTCGACACAAAGGCCTACATCAAATGGGAATGCCAGGATGCGTGATTACGCCAAATCACAATTTCCAGACGAAAGGTTGCGTAATCTGGTCTGAGGTGGCTTGCAACAAAATACCCAATAATCCCTGGCCGAATGCGGCATCAAACTTCAATGGTCTGCCCGCACCACCTGACTGCGCCAGCCGTGTTGATCATGAACTCCGAGCCTTTGCCTTCGGCCTAACGGAAGGGCGTTAGCAAGCCAACTCAAACAAAGGAGAAGAAATCATGGCACGCAATAAGAACACCAACACCCAAGCCCAAAACGCACCCGAATATCCGGCCTGGCACGTCACCGAAAAAGGCGAAAAATCCTACTGGAACAAAGTCGGAGCAGTTTGGTCGCACAAGGACGACAAAGGCTTGCAACGGCTGATCGGATCGGGTTCGAGCTGTTCGAGTTCGAAGGGCACGAAGCACCGGAGGACAATCTTCGGTTCGATGACAAACGGGACGCGCCCAATGCGCCCAAGACACGTGCTAATGCTCCAGCATCCTTCACAGGGCTGTTTCCAGGCCTCTTACGAGGCGATACATCGTCGCCGAACAATTCTTCCCGGATATGGGCTGCGAGTGCTTTGCGCCCACGCGCTGCATCCAGACTTGCCCGCTCTTCAAAGGTAAACCGGATAGAAAACGGCGGCGGATACTTCGGCTTTTCAGCCTTTTGAGCCGATATATCATTGAAATTATAGTCTAAAGTGCTCATCGTCACACCTCAGACTCTTCAAGTCTAATTGTGCGAAATAGCGTTCCCACTCCTCAAGGGTGTCGAACAGAATACTCCATTCTTCGTCGCTGAGGGAATTGAACTGGGGGTTCAATCCTTTTCCCTCTTGGCGCACCATTTCACTGCTTGTTTTGCCGGGCCCCGCCGGGCAGCGGCACCTTGAGCCACAGACAATGGCGGCGCGGCGGTTTTGTGCCCCTGTCTGCCTAAAGCGTGCCGATTTCCAGGTTTGGGTCAACATCCAGTATTTGCGCCGCACCGCGATGCATATACTCCCATGTTGCCATGGCGATCATGGCGCCATTATCGGTGGACCATCGTGGCGGTGGCAGGGCAAGTGCAACGCCGGTGCTCTCGCACAGGGTTTGCATGGCGCGGCGCAATTGCGGGCTGGCCGATACCCCGCCCACCACAATCAGTGACGCGGGCCTGTAGGCCGCAATCGCGGCGCGGCATTTGCTGGTCAGCACCTCCATGCAGGCCGCCACAAACGAGGCGGCCACATCGGCAACAACCGGCGCGGGGTTTTGCTCCATATAGCGGCCCACCGATGATTTGAGGCCGGAAAAGGAAAACGCAAAACCCTGCCCCAGCATCGGGCGCGGAAAGCGGATATTGGCGGTGCCTTTGGCCGCAATCCGGTCAATGGCCGGCCCGCCGGGAAAGCCAAGGCCGAGCATCCGCGCCACCTTGTCATAGGCCTCACCGACTGAATCGTCTCTGGTGGTGCCGACCAGTTCCATGCTTTCGGCATCCTGCATATGGGCCATAAGCGTATGCCCGCCCGAGGCCAGCAGCACAAGCGCCGGATAACGCACCTCGCCCCCCTCGAGCAATGCCGAGCGCAAATGGCCGCGCAGGTGGTTAACCCCGTAAACCGGCAGGCCCCAGCCCGCACCAAGCCCCGCCGCCGTATGCAGGCCCACCAATAGCGAGCCGATCAACCCCGGGCCGCGCGTTACCCCGATTGCGCATAAATCACTTTGGGTTAGCGATGTTTCTTCCATTACTGCTTTAAGCGTTGGAATGATCGCTTCTACATGGGCGCGGCTGGCGAATTCGGGGTATATACCGCCATAGCCCTTGTGCACATCTACCTGCGAGGCGGTTTTGCAGCACAGCACCTGACCGCTTTCGCTAACCACGGCAATAGAAGTATCATCGCAGGATGTCTCGATGCCGAGAATGAGGTTGCCGCTCATATCGCCCCCAGTTTTGCTATGGCCTTGGCGGGAAGGGCCCCGCGCCGGATCACGGTAAAGGGTGTGGTTTGGCAGTTGATCAGGGTCGAGGCGCTGCCCGTGCGCGGCCCGTCATCCAACACATAATCAGGCGTGCCTGCGAGTTGGGGCAATATCTCGGCCATGGTGGCAGCGGGTGGCTGCCCGCTGGCATTGGCACTGGTCGCCAAAAGCGGGCCGGTTTTCAGTAGGAGCGCCTGTAAAAACGCATCATCCGGTATCCGCACCGCTACCTCTTTTCGCCCGGCCAGCCATGGCGGCGCTTTGGTGGGGGCGAGCGCCAGCACCAGCGTGAGCGGGCCCGGCATGTAAGGGCTTTCCAAAAGAGGTGTGATGCGCGCATCGATGATGACCCCCAGTTGTGAGAGTTGTGCGCGGTCAGCCACCAAAATTGGCAGGTTTTTCTCGGCGGGCCGTGCTTTTAGTGCAAAAATCCGCGCCAGTGCCGCCGGGCTTTCAGGGCTGGCCAGCAGCCCGTAAACCGTATCGGTTGGCAAAAGCGCCACACCGCCACGGCGCAGGGTTGTGGCGGCTTTATCAAGCAACATCGCCCACCCCTTTGCTTTCCACCAATGGCACCACCGGCCCCGAAACCGGCTTCAATTCAGCCGCCAGCCCGGCAAGCGCGCTGGCCGGTGCCAGTGTTAGCCCGGGCCAGAGGGCATCGGGCAGGGTTGGCAGTGCCACGGTTTCGGCGCTCCCGTCGCCGACCACCACCACTGGCCCCTGAAAGTCAGGCGCCACGGTGGCATCGCTGCCAAAGCCGTGTTCGGCAATTTGCCCGCCCCGCACCAAGGCCCAATGATACTGCCGCCGCGCCGCTTTGCGCAGCACAAGGCAGGGGCGGGCAAAGCTGGCCTCGGCATAAATGCCCAATATCTGAAACGCATTTAGCGGCAAAAGCGGAATAGAAAGCGCAAAGCCAAGCCCGTTGGCAAAGGCCACCGCCGAGCGCGTCGCCCCAAGCCGGCCGGGGCCGATATCAATGATGATTCCCTCAAGCCCCTCCCTGCGCTGGCCCGCTGTTTCAAGCGCGGATTCCAGTTCGGCACGATAATCCACCCGTTCCATCGGGGCATATACCCGCTCGAAAACCACCCCGCCATTCCACAGCGCCAGCGCGGGCTGTCCGGAGGAGGATTGCAAAAACAGTTTCATGCCTTGGCCCCCTGAAAGGCAGCCAGCACCTGCGCCAACATGGTTTTGCCGCGCTGGCCCGATGCGGCAAGCACGGCGTGGCGTGCGCCCGCCTTTGCGGGGTCGGGCAAAAGCTCCAGCGATACCCATGTGTCAAATTCATCCGCCAGCCCGGCACCCCACTCAATAAAGGCCACCCCGGTTTCCAGCAAATCTTCCAGCGCGAGGTCTTCAAATTCGGAGGCGTTTTCAAGCCGGTAGGCATCAATATGCACAATCGGCCCGAAGGGGGCCGGGTAGATATTGGCGATGGTATAGGTGGGGCTGGTTACCGCAACCGTGCTGCCGAGTGCAGCAGCGGCTGCGGCCACAAAAAAGGTTTTGCCCGCCGCCAGCCCGCCATTGAGAAGCACCACATCCGCCACCGCCATATGCGCGGCAAAACAGGCCGCCAACCGCTTTGTGTCGGCTTCGCTGCTAAGGTAAAGCTGTGTTGACTGGCCCATGGCATACCTGAATTGCAATATTTCGGCCTGTTTTCCACACCGCTCAACATTCGTCAACAAGCCAGAAAATTAAACCCGCGCACTGCCGCTTTGCGTTGATTCGCACAATCCATCGGTAAAAAACGCCAGATTCTGAATAAAACCTTCACTTTTTTTGCTGAATGCGGCATTTTGCTAGGTGAAAGTGGCGGCGTCATCGTCTATAGAGGCCGCACCAGAAATATTCGGAGACCTTTGCATGGACTATAATGCAGAACTGGACAAAGCACTGGACGCCCTGCATAGCGAAGACCGTTATCGTGTGTTTATGGATATACTGCGCCAAAAAGGCCGGTTTCCGCGGGCAAAATGGCAACGTCCCGATGGCGAAGTGCAGGATATTTCTGTTTGGTGCGGCAATGATTACCTCGGCATGGGGCAAAACCCCGTCGTGATCAACGCCATGCACGATGCGCTTGAACTGGCCGGTGCCGGCTCGGGCGGCACCCGCAATATTTCCGGCACCACCGCCTTTCATACCGCGCTGGAAGCCGAAATCGCCGATCTGCACCAAAAAGAAGACGCGTTGGTGTTTACCTCGGCCTATATTGCCAATGACGCCACCTTGTCGGTGCTGCCAAGGCTCTTTCCCGGCCTGATCATTTTTTCGGATGAACTCAACCACGCCTCGATGATCGAAGGCCTGCGCCGCGGCAAGGGCGAAAAGCACATTTGGCGGCATAATGATGTGGCGCATTTGCGCGCATTGCTGGAAGCCGCAGACCCGGCCGCGCCCAAGCTGATCGCGTTTGAATCGGTTTATTCGATGGATGGTGATTTCGGGCCATTGCAGGAAGTGTGTGATCTGGCCGAGGAATTTGGCGCGCTTACCTATCTTGACGAGGTGCACGCGGTGGGCATGTATGGCCCGCGCGGGGGCGGGGTGTCGGAAGCGTTGGGGCTGACCGGCCGGATCGACATTATCAACGGCACATTGGGCAAGGCATATGGTGTGATGGGCGGCTATATTGCCGCCAGCATAAAAATGGTGGATGCGGTGCGCTCTTATGCGCCGGGCTTTATTTTTACCACCTCGTTGCCGCCTGCGGTGCTGGCCGGTGCCACTGCCTCGATCAGATACCTGAAAGAGCATCAGGAATTGCGCGACCAGCAGCAAGAGGCCGCCAAGGTGTTGAAGCTGCGGCTCAAGGCCATGGGCCTGCCGGTAATGGAAAGCCCGAGCCATATCGTGCCGGTGCATGTCGGCAATCCGGGCAAGTGCAAAATGCTGTCGGATTCGCTGCTCGAAAATTTTGGCATTTATGTGCAGCCCATCAATTACCCCACAGTGCCACGCGGCACCGAAAGGCTGCGTTTTACCCCGTCGCCGGTGCATGATTCTGGCATGATGGATGAATTGGTGCACGCGCTGGACAGCCTGTGGCAGCAATGCGAACTGGCACGCAAACCAATGGCCGGCTAGGGGTGGGCGCATTCTCGCTTAAGCGGCTGGACAAGCGCCTAAAAAACTCCTAACAGGCCGCAAAATAATGTTACAAAGAAACAAGACTTCGGTAAGAAGTGATTCGGTTACGAGTTGGCGCAATGCGAACACAAGGGCAGTATAGTGGCATCCATCAAGGAAGATGCGGTAGACCTGCAGGGTTTTGACTCTTTCGAGTTGCGCCTTGGGGATGAGCTGCGCGGTGAGCGCGCCACGCTCGGCAAGTCTCTGCTCGATGTGCAGCGCGATTTGCGGATCAAGGCTTCCTATATTGCCGCTATCGAGAATTGTGATCTTTCGGTTTTTGAAAATACCGGGTTTTTAGCCGGTTACGTGCGCTCCTATGCTCGCTATCTGGAGCTGGACCCCGAGGCAACCTATGCCCGTTTTTGCACCGAAGCCAATTTCAAGGGGGCCCATGCCGATCTGGGCCGCCGCCGCGAGGGGGGCGATAATACCCGGGTTGCCGCGATCAGCGCCTCGGCGGTGAATGATTTCAATCCGGTATTCGGCGCTGCGATGACCTCGCGTGCCCCGATGGTCAATTTCGCGGCTTTCGGCCCGCTTTTGGTTATGATCGCGCTGATCGCCGGGCTGTTTTACGGTGGCTGGACCCTGCTGAAAGATATCCAACGGGTAGATATCGCCCCGATCGAGGATTCGCCGGTGGTGCTGGATTCGGTTGAAATGGCCGGATTCTCCAACGGGCCGGAAGGCGCGGCCCTTGACCGCAGCACCGAGCAGGCCATGGACCTGAACCGGCTCTATTCCAACCGCGCGCTGAGTGTGCCGATTGTTACCCCGCGTGACGGGCCGATTGGCGCCATGCGCGCCGAGATCAGCAGTTTTGCGGCACCCAATGTGCCGGGGTCTGCCCCTGCGCCTGGCGCAGTGGCGGATCAAACCATCGTTGCCGCGGTTGAAACCCTCGCTGAAATCGGTGCGCCGCGGGTTACGGCATCCAATCGCCAGCCGCTTGTCAGCCTTTTTGCCCAAAAAGAGGCATGGGTGCGGGTGAGTGCCGCCGATGGCTCGGTGATTTTCGAAAAACTGCTGGCACCGGGCGAGGAATACACGCTGCCGGCGCGCACCGAAATTGCCTCGCTGCGGGCAGGCAATGCCAACTGGCTTTATCTGATGGTGGATGGTCAGGTTTTTGGGCCGGTCAACGGCACCAATGGCGTGGCCAGCAATGTGTCACTCGCGGCTGCCGATATCGAAAAAACCTTTAGCCCGCTCGGCACCATGACCGCCGAAATGCGTGTCGTGTCAGAGGAACTGACCCGCGCTGCCGCACTGGCGACCGAATAAACCTGAAAAAGCGTGATAAGCGCAGGGTGACAATGGCTGCCCGACAGGCTACATCTATGCAAAATATATAGTGAAGTGGCCAAAGCCAAAATGACACATAACCCTATTCGTCCGTGGCGCGATATCGAACGCCGCAAAAGCCGCCAGATCATGGTGGGCAATGTGCCGGTGGGCGGGGATGCGCCGATTACCGTGCAAACCATGACCAATACCATTACCTCCGATGTGGCGGCCACCATCGCGCAGGTGCAGGCCTGTGCCGAGGCCGGTGCCGATATTGTGCGGGTCTCCTGCCCCGATGAAGCGGCAACCAAGGCCTTCAGGGAAATTGCCGCCGAAAGCCCGGTGCCGCTGGTCGCAGATATCCATTTTCATTACAAGCGCGGCATCGAAGCGGCCGAGGCCGGGGCCGCCTGTTTGCGCATCAACCCCGGCAATATCGGCTCGGCCGAGCGGGTGCGCGAGCTTGTCGCCGCTGCGCGGGATAACGGCTGCTCTATCCGTATCGGGGTCAATGCCGGCAGCCTTGAGCGGCACTTGCTGGAAAAATATGGCGAGCCATGCCCGCAAGCGATGATCGAAAGCGGGTTGGACCATATCCGTATCCTGCTGGATAACAACTTCGACAATTTCAAAATTTCGGTCAAGGCCTCGGATGTGTTTATGTCGGCCGCCGCCTATCAGGGGCTGGCCGAGGCCACCGACGCCCCTATCCACCTTGGCATTACCGAAGCGGGCGGGCTGGTTTCGGGCACTATCAAAAGCGCCATCGGGCTTGGCTCGCTGCTATGGGCGGGCATTGGCGATACCATTCGGGTGTCGCTTTCGGCGGATCCGGAGCGCGAGGTGAAGGCGGGGTTTGAAATTCTCAAATCGCTGGGGCTGCGGCATCGCGGGGTTAATATCATTTCCTGCCCGTCATGCGCGCGGCAGGGTTTTGATGTGATCAAAACCGTGGAGGCACTGGAACAGCGGCTGGAGCATGTGCGCACACCGATCAGCCTCAGCATTATCGGCTGTGTGGTCAATGGCCCGGGCGAAGCGCTGATGACCGATGTAGGTTTTACCGGTGGCGGCGCGGGCTCGGGCATGGTCTATATGGCTGGAAAGCAAGATCACAAACTCGGCAACGAGGGCATGATCGAGCATATCGTCTCGCTTGTTGAAGCCCGGGCGGCCCTGATCGAGGAAGGAAGCTAGATGCAACGGATTCCGATTTATTTGGTTATTGCATTGGTGGTTGCCTTGGGGGCGGTTTATGTGCGGGTGGCAACCATCGGCCATGACCCGGCCGAGTGGCATGTGAACCCTTACGAGATCGAGCGCCCGATAACGCCCAATACCTATTACGTGGCCACACAAAGCATGGTCGAGGCGAATGTAGACCGCGAAGCGCCGGTCTATGCCGCCCCGGCCGAGGTAATGGCCGCCGCTTTCGAGCAATATGTGTTGACCCAGCCAAATGTGCTTTTGCTGGCGGGCAGCGCCGAAGAGGGCTGGATGACCTTTGTGCAGCGCACCCCGGTTTTGCGGGTGCCGGATTACATATCGGTCAAGTTCATCAATTTCGAGGATCGCGGCTCGACCTTGGCGATCTATTCGCGCTCCCGATTTGGCTATGGCGATATGGGGGTCAACAAGGCGCGGGTCGATCTTTGGCTGCAATCCCTTTCCTCATTTGAAGAATAAGCATGATTCCTGAAGAAAAAATGGAGCAAATACGCCAGCGGTTTGCCTTTGTGGAAGCCAAGCTCAACGAGGGCGCGGCGGTTGAAGAACTGGCATCTCTGTCCAAGGAATATTCCGACCTGAAATCGGTGGTCGAGCAGATCGATACCTATCGCCAGTTGCTTTCCGACAAGGCCGAGGCCGAGGCCATGCTTTCTGACCCCGAATTGAAAACGCTGGGGGAGGAAGAGCTTTCCGGCCTCAACAAATCGCTCCCCGAGGCCGAGCACCGGGTGATGCTTTCGCTGCTGCCCAAAGACAAAGCCGATGAAAAGCCGGCGATCATGGAATTGCGGGCCGGTACGGGCGGCGACGAAGCGGCGCTGTTTGTGGCTGATCTGTTGCGCATGTATCAGCGGCTGGCCGAGAATAACGGCTGGAAGCTGGAGATTGTCGAGGAGTCGCCCACCGAGATTGGCGGCTATAAGGAAGTTGTCGCCAATGTGAACGGCAAGGGCGTGTATGCGCGGCTGAAATATGAAAGCGGCGTGCACCGGGTGCAGCGGGTGCCCGCCACCGAAAGCGGCGGGCGGGTGCACACATCTGCTGCCACTGTGGCGGTGTTGCCCGAGGCCGAGGAGGTGGATATCGACATTCCGTCGACCGATATTCGCATTGATACCATGCGCAGCTCGGGTGCTGGTGGCCAGCATGTCAACACCACCGATTCGGCGGTGCGCATCACCCACCTGCCCACCGGGATAATCGTCACCAGCTCGGAAAAATCGCAGCACCGCAACCGCGCCAAAGCCATGCAGGTTTTGCGGGCGCGGCTCTATGATATGGAGCGGCAAAAGCTTGACGACGAACGCTCAACCGCGCGCAAGGGGCAGGTTGGCTCGGGCGACCGCTCCGAGCGCATCCGCACCTATAATTATCCGCAGGGCAGGGTGACCGACCACCGCATCAACCTGACGCTTTATAAGCTCGACCAGGTGCTGCAGGGCGACCTTGACGAGTTTATCGACGGGCTCACCGCCGCCGACCAAGCCAATAAACTGGCCGAGCTTTCCCTGTGAGCGAAACCATTCGCACCGCCTTGCAGCGCGCCACAGCGGTGCTGGGTGCCGCCGGCATAGAGGGCGCGGCGGGCGATGCGCGGGCGCTGCTCTGCCATGTGCTGGATATTGACCCCGCCCAACTCGCCGCCCGTATGGATGAAGCGCTGCTGCCCTCGGCGCAGCTCGGGATGGACCGGGTGGTGGCGGTGCGCAGCCTGCACCAGCCGGTTTCCCACATTATCGGCAAACGTGATTTCTGGAATCACACGTTTTTGGTAAATGCCAGCGTGCTGGACCCGCGCCCCGATACCGAATCTCTTGTTGCCGCCGCCCTGAAAGTGCCGTTTGACACTGTGCTTGATCTGGGCACCGGCAGCGGTGCGATCATCCTCAGCCTGTTGGCCGAAATGCCGCAAGCCGCGGGCGTGGCCACCGATATCAGCGCCGAGGCGCTGGATACCGCACAGCGCAATGCCGGGCGGATCGGGGTAAGCGACCGGGTGCGCTTTATGGAAGCCAACTGGTTTGAGGGGCTTTCGGGCCGGTTTGATCTGATCGTCAGCAACCCGCCCTATGTTTCGGCGGCCGAAATGGCCACACTGGCCCCCGAAGTGCGCGACTGGGAGCCGCATCTGGCCCTCACCCCGGGGGGAGACGGGCTTGGTGCCTATCGCAGGCTTGCCGCCGGGCTTGGCGGCTTTTTGGCCCCGGGCGGGCGGGCCTTTTTTGAAATAGGGTATCGGCAGGCCGCCGATGTTCTTAAAATATTTACCGATGCAGGGTTTGATCAACTTGAGGTGTTGCAGGATATGTCGGGCCATGATCGTGTTGTTGCCCTAAATGCCCGGTAAACTGCAATATTTCGATTATTCGCTCAAAAAAGGCTTGTTTTCGCTCCTGATTGGCGGGTAAAGTAGACCACCTGCACGGATTGAACCACGGGCTCTCCACACCAACGCAGAAAAGTTAATCGAAAATCGGGCGGCAATTACCACGCATCCAGGCCACAGGGCTTTTTGGTTCCGATAAGGATAGAAAACACAGCATGAGACCATCGAATAAATCGCGCGCGCGCAACAAAGGCGGCAACCGTCGCCCGAATAACAACAACGCAAATATCGTGAATCGCGTGTTTGATTCAGCCGGGCCGGAAGGCAAGGTGCGTGGCACCCCGCAGCAGATCGTTGAAAAATACAGCCAGCTCGCGCGGGATGCCCAGCTTTCGGGTGACCGTGTGGCGGCCGAGAGCTTTATGCAGCATTCCGAGCATTACACGCGGATGCTGGCAGACGCCCAGCGCGAGCAGGCCGACAGGCAGGCCGAACAGGCGGCAAGGCAGGCCGAGCAGGCCGCACGTCAGGCCGAACAGGCCGAGCGCCAAGCCGAGCAAAACCGCCAGCGCAATGCCGAGCGCGCCCAGCAACAGGCCAGCGAAGCACCGCTGGACGATCTGGCAGGCGCGCCGCAGCCCGAGGCCACCGAGGCGCAACTGGTTGAAACACCTGAAAATACCGCGCCCAAGCGTAAATCACGGCCCCGCACCCGCAAACCAGCCAGCGTGACCAATGATGAAACACCGACATCAACACCGACATCAACACCGGCAGCCGAGCAGGCTTCCTGACCTAGGGCGGGTTACGCGCCCGCCTCACAGCTTCGCTGAGCGCGCAAAACTCCTCCAGCGAGAGGGTTTCGGCGCGGCGTTGCGGGTCAATCCCGTTGGCTTCAAGTAAATTATGAACGTCGGGCACCAGCCCCTTCAGGCTGGCGCGCAGCATCTTGCGGCGCTGGTTAAAGGCGCGCGCCACCACCTCCGATAAAATGCGCGGATCCGCCTGAAAGCGCGGCGCGGGCAGGGCGGCAAGATGCACCACAGCCGATGTCACTTTTGGCGGCGGGCTAAAAGCCTGTGGCGGCAATTCAAAGCATATCCGTGCCGCGCACCTGAATTGGGCCAGCACTGCCAGACGGCCATAGGCCTTGCTGCCGGGTTGGGCCACAATCCGCTCGGCCACTTCGCGCTGGAACATCAGTGTCAGGCTTTGCCAAAATGGCGGCCATGCGGGCGGGGTAAGCCAGCGCACCAAAAGCTCGGTGCCTACATTATAGGGAAGATTGGCCACAATTTTTACGGGCGGTTGCAGCGCAGGTAGCGGGTCGAGCGTGAGGGCATCGCCGCTGAGCACCTGCAGGCGGCCCGGCGCGGCGCTGGCAATCTCGGCCAGCGCGGGCAGGCAGCGCGGGTCGGTTTCTATGGCCACCACCTTGCGCGCCCCTTCGGCCAGCAGCGCCCGGGTCAGCCCGCCGGGGCCGGGGCCGATTTCCAGCACATCATAGCCGGAAAGCGTGCCTGCCTGCCGGGCAATTTTGCCGGTGAGGTTGAGATCAAGCAAAAAGTTTTGCCCGAGTGATTTGCGTGCCGCCAGCCCGTGCGTGGTGATCACCTCGCGCAGGGGCGGCAGATCGGCCAGCGTCATTGGCGCTCGATGATAGAATTGCGGCGCAACTCCAGCAAAAAGCCTTCTGACAACGCGCCCAGATTTTGCGATAAAAGCTGATTACGCAGCGCGTCGCGGCCTTCGGTGCTCATTTCCGAAACCCTGTCGCACAAAACCAGCACGCGCAGCGCATTGTTGCCCTGCAAAACAGTGCTTTCGCGCGGGTCAAGCCGGGCGAGGCCGAGGCCGATATCGGCATCGATCGCATCAAGCGAAACGGGGCCAAACATGCCGCTGCCCGCACCATATTCGGCGGCCTGTGTGCTCAGGCCGCGGCAGCCATCCAGCGCGCGGCGCAGCCGGTTGGCCTGTTGCCCGGCTTCGGCGGCACCGCCCTCGCCATAAGGCAGCACCAGCTCGCCATAGGTTACATTCACACTGACCGGAATTTCGATTTGCCGCGAGACGGTGCGCGCATCGAGCATCATGATAATCACCACACCCGACGGGATAAATATCGGGTCAGCGACGCCACCACGGCTGAGCCCGCGCACCGCGGCACTTAATTGGGCCGGCAGCCGGTTGGGCGCGATCCAGCCGATTTCGCCGCCATTTTCAGCGGTGCGTGAGCGCGAATATTCCCGCGCCAGTTTGCCAAAGCTTTCGCCGGCGCGCAGCTGTGCAACGATCTGGGTGGCAAGCGCCACGGTCGCGTCCTGCCCGCGCTCCAGATAGGGCAGCACGATTTCACCAAGCTGGATGGTTTGTGAACTGGAAATCGCGTAGGTGTTGAGCTGTTTGTTGAGCTCTATTTCAGAGGGCGCAGCCTGTTCGCCAAAACGCCCGCGCAAAATGCTGCGCCAAACCAGCGAAACCGAGATGAATTCCTCAAAGCTTTCCTGCGCCACGCCGGCACTGCGCAGCAATGCCTGCAGGCTTTGTGTGGTCATGCTGCGCTGCTGGGCATATTCTTCGATGGCGCGGGCAAGCGTTGCTTCATCGGCGGTAATGCCAAAATTATTGGCAGCCTCGGTTTTGATACGGTCATCAATGAGGGCGTCTGTGGCTTCTTGCCGGATATCGGGGCCGGTAGCGCCCAAGGCGCGCATAAGCTTGACCCGCTGATCAATATCATAATTTGAAATGACGGATTCATTCACACGATAAGCCACCGAAAACATGCCCTGCGCCGAAACCGGCAGTGCCGTTCCCAAAATAAATGCTCCAAGAAGCATCAAGCTTTTAACCCGCCAAACCATTGCATTGCCTTTTTTTTACTGCGCCTGCATACATGTGCCAGATCTTTCGCGGCGGGTCGGCCCACCGCCGAATCCGGCTAATTTTACTGATACATCAAAATTGGTATCAGGGGGAACATTATTCGATGTTGTGAAGCGGCGCGAGAGCGAAACCGCCACTTCGATACATTCGCTTGAATAGATAGCCCCGATTTCCCCCCAGATATTTTCATTGGCTTGCAAATCACGCCGTAGCGAGACATTGGCCTCCCAGTTATCCGAGATCAAATAACTGGCGCTGACATTCGCCTCCGAGCGGTCTACCGGTGAGTCGGCCACCACATCGGCGGCCAAAAACACATAGGTGGCTTCCAGATCGAGGCGGTCGAAATCCAGCGAAAGTTCTGTTTCGGCGCGGCGCATCCCGGCATCGGGTGATACCAGCAGGCGGTTGACAAGCCGGTAGCGGGGCGGCAGCTCAAAGCTCACCGCTGCCAGAATATCCGAACTGGGCGACCCAAGGCCGCTGCCCGCCGAGAATTGCGATGTCGCATCAAAGTTGAACACTTGCCCGATATCGACCCCCAGCGCCCAGCCCGACGGGTCATAGCGGCGATAGCTGACCCCGACATTGGCCCGGAACCCGGTTTCTATCCGGTCTTCGCCCGGAAAGCGGCTAAGGCCAAACAGATTGGTTTCGTCAAATTCAACCTGCAAACTATCTTCATTTGGCACCATGTCATTAAAAGCCAGCGCGGGGGCATAAATAAACTGGGCCACCGGTGCCAGCACGATACGCGCGCCGCGTTTGGAGGTTTTGGCCAGTGGCAGGCTGACATCACCGCCAATGGTTGGCGTGAGCCGGAACAGAAACGATTCAGGAAAGCTGTTATCATCCCACACGCGGTACACATCACCTTGCACCTTGGCATAAGTGGTGGCGCGAATTCCCCATGGTGCGCTCCAGTCCTTTCGCCAGTCAGCCGAGGCACTGGCCCGAAACACATCGCGCCCCGATTGCCGAAACAGCCCGGTGCTGGAAGCTTCGAGCCCGAAACGGCCGCCGGTAAGGGGCTCTTGCCAACTGCCGCGATAATTGACTTCGGGTAGCACAAACGGCACTTCGGCATCGATCTCGTCATCGCGGAGGCTCTGGAAATAAATGGCGGTGGCCTCAAACAGGCTATTGTCCTGATAGCGCTGCAATCCGGCGCGGCTCATCAGCCTGTCGGCATCGTTATAGCCATAGCGGCGCATAAAGGCGTCATCGCTGGCCACCGCCATATCGAGAAAAAGCTCGCCTTGATTGCGCAGCCCATAGCTGAAATCGGATTCAATAAAGCCGTCGCCGCTATCGCCGGCCGAACCCCTCACCGCGAATGCACCGCTAATATTGATCTCGCCATTGTAAAACCGCCGCCGCATCTCACCTTCCAGCAGGAAGGCACCGGTTGTTGTGACAAAGGGGGTGATGGTGGCATCGGCATAATCGCCAAAGGTAAGGTAATAGGGCAGCTTGACCCCATACCCGTAAATTTCGGAGGAAATGAGCTCGGGGTAGAGCAGCCCTGTTGCCCGCTTTACCGAGGGGTCCGGTAGCCGCAAACGCGGCAAAAAGGCAATGGGCAGGCCAAATAATTCAAAGCGCGCATCTTCGAAATAAAGGCGTTTCTCTACGGTATCCTGAATGATCCGCTCGGCCCTGATCTGCCAGATCGGCACCGGGTTGTTGCGGTTAACGGTGCAAACAGAACCGACGGTGCGGTAAAGCGTGTTGAACCGGTCAGAGGAGCGGCGGATTTCGGCTGCGGCAATCTGAAACTGGTTTGAAAGCAACAACCGCGCCCCCTTGATGATTCCCGTTGTCAGATCGGCGCTCAGAGTGGCCAACGTGGCGGTAAAAACAGCCCCGCTCGGGTCAACAATGCGCAGCGGGCCGTTGGCGGTGATCTCGTCGGTAAGGCGGTTATAGGCAAGGCTATCCGCCTCCAGCCGCGTTTCGCCATAAATAACAACAACCTGACCCGAGGCGCTCAATATGCCTGTATCAGCGTTATAAGAAACATTCTCCGCAGTTAGCGTTGAAATAAACAGCGATTGGGCATGGCCGGGCCCGGCCAAAAAGGGCAGCAGGGTGATCAGAAAAGCAAAGAGGCGGCTTAAAATTGGCAAGGGAAGCTCCGGAAACTGTTGGTCATTCTAGCCGTCTTCAAGGTGGAGCAGCAAGCCCATGGTCAGTAAAATTCCGGCACTTGGCGGCCCCCATGCCGCCAGCGCCACCGGAATTGCGAAGGTCGCGCCGAGGGATTCAGCGATTGATTGCAGCGAATAAAGCAAAAAGGCCGAGAAAACCGCGATCAGCACCATCAGCCCGGTCTGGCCAAAGCGGGCGTGACGCATCGAGAAACCGGCCCCGATCAGCACCATGGCCACCAACATCACCGGCCTTGCCAGCTCCGACTGGAAAAACAACCGCTGTCGCTGATCAGAAAATCCGGCTTCCCTGAGCCGCAAAATAAGTGCCGGCAGATCATAGATAGACACCGCCTCCGGCGAGGCAAATTTTTCCAGAATTTCCTGACTGGTCAGGGTGGTTGCCAGTGTCAATTCGTCAAAGCTGGTTTGCACGGTCGATTTTTCGGCGGTGTCGAAATCAAAGCGCCATTCGGTGCCATTGCGCATGAGCCATGCGCCATCGCCAAGCCGGGCGCTTTCGGCCTGAACACGCCGGATCAGCGAGCCATCGGGGGTGAATTCAAACAGGTTGAGCTTGAACAGGATCGCGCCGTTAAAACTGGCGCGGTCAGCCTGAATAACAAACTGGCTTTCCTCGGTGCCTTGCCGCAGCCAGATTTCCTTTGAGCCGAGCGACACCAGAGATTGCCCGCCGATATTATAGTTGGCGAGCAGCACATCGGTGCGCCTGATGCTGGCGGCAACAATCGGGTTGAACATCGTGGTGACCAAAACGCCGATTAAAAGGGTGGTCAGCACCGGCACTGTGAGCTGCCTGATACCGGATTGCCCGGCCGCCCGCATCACCACCAGTTCAGAGCTGCGCGCCAGCCCGACAAAGGTGGAAAGCGAGGCCAGCATCATCACCAGCGGAAAAATCAACATGATATATTGCGGCGCCCGCAGCGCCACCAGAAACAAAACCTCGGTGCCCTGCACATCATATGGAGACAGGCGCTGCGCTTGCTCCACGCCGTCGATCACCAGTATCAGCACCAAAAAGGCAAGTTGGACCTTTAAAATGTTGAGTAAAAACCGGGTTAAAACATAGCGGGCCAACCTCATGCCATTTCCTTCCTGCGGCGGCGGATCCGCCCGGCGCGCCGCAGCAACCACAGCGCAATCGCCAATCCGGTCAGGGCCGGAAAATACATGATCCAGTAAAGATCACCATTTGCCTGCACCAGAGATTTGGCCACCCCGACCCCGGCCTGCACAAAAAGCCCCACCGCAATCGCCCCCATTACCCGCCCCATAAATCCGCCACGGCGAAAGCCACCGGCCAAAATGGCCCCGAGCGCCACCAAAGGCAGCACCAGCCCGCTGAAGGGCATCACGATTTTGTGGTTGGCCTCGGCCAGATAGTCGGCCCTTTCCCATTTGTCGGAAGCCAGCATTTGCGGGCTCGGCCAAAGCAGCTCCGGCACAAAGCGCTCAAAAGGCGAGCGCGCGCGGGCCACCGGCTCGGTCAGAACCGAGCCGATATCATAGGAAAACTGGGTAAAATGCACGGTAGAAAGCTGCGCGGTGTTTTCAGGCAAATACTGGATATTGCCATCAAACATAACAATTCTGATGCTGTCATCGCGCTGCAGTAAAATAGCTCTTTGCGCCGTATAAATAACAGGTTTGGCCCTGTCGCGCCGGTCGCTCAAAAACAGGCCGGCCATTTCACCGGCTTTGGAAGTATCCCGGATAAACAGCGCCACGCCGTCAACCGGGTGGATAAACTGCCCTTCCTTCACCAATGTTTTGGCAAAATCGGAGCGAAAATCTGCCAGCCGCTGGTTGAGCTGCGTTTGTGCGGCTGGCACGAGATAGAGGGTCACCAGCATCATTATGGCCATCACCAAGGTGCCAAAAACCGCCACCGGCCGCGCCAGCGCCATTGGCGATTGCCCCGCTGTCATCATTACAACCAGCTCGGATTCCGTATACAATCGGTTGAGCGCAAAAAGAGCGGCGCTCAGGGCCGAGATCGGCAGCGTCACCATCAGCACGCGGGGCACCAGATAGGAGGTTATTTCCAGAAAAACCAAGCCCGACTGCCCGCTCTCAATCACGTTATCAATAAGCGGCAGCGCTTGCGCCAGCCATAAGATACCGGCAATCACCAATGAAAAGAACCCGAACGGCCCCATCAATTGCCCCAGAAAGTATCTATCGAGTCGGTTTAGCATGCGCGCCCTTTTGGTTGCTCCCTGCCTATTGGCATTCGCGGAACTGGTCAAGGGAAGCCCGAGGCGCTAGGGTCTGGCGAAACAGATTCTAAACCAGAGCGAGGACCATATGCGCCAGCCCCTATCCGTAACCTTCACCGAAACCGATGCCGCTGCCATTGCCGCGATCGATGGCAAAATCGCCGTGGTTATGGCGGGTGATGCCAGCATGAATGCCCTGACACGCAAAGCCAATACCCTGACACGCGGCGCGCTGAAACGCCTGGCCGAAACCGCGGCATGGGAAAAGCTGGAGGCGGGCAAGGGCATGGTTATTGCCGTGCCCGAACGGATGGCGGCAAGCGCCATGCTGGTGCTGAAAGCACCGCGCAACCCAAGTGTTTTGCTGGCCCGCAAAATCGGTGCCGAAATCGCGCAATTTGCCGCGGGTGAAAAAGTGACCACGTTGCTGGCCACCCAAGCGCGGGCCGAAGAGATAACCTGCGGCCTTGTTTTAAGGGCCTATACGTTTAACAAGCACAAATCCAAACCCGAGGCGCAGGCGGCGGCAACCACGGTAATGGTCAGTGACCCGGCCAAAGTCGACGCCAATTTCGCGCCACTGGCAGCGGTGGCCGGAGGTGTGCATTTTACCCGTGATCTGGTGAATGAACCCGCTAATATCCTGACAACAACCGAATTTGCGGCGCGGCTGGTTGATCTGAAAAAGCTGGGTGTCAAGGTCGAGGTGCTGGAGGAGCCGGCGCTGGAAAAGCTGGGCATGGGCAGCCTGCTTTGTGTCGGGCAGGGCTCTGTCAGCCCCTCGAAAGTGGTGGTGATGCAATGGCAGGGCGGCGGCGATGAAGCCCCTTTTGCACTGGTCGGCAAAGGCGTGGTTTTTGATACGGGCGGGATTTCGCTCAAACCCGCCGCCGGTATGGAAGACATGACCATGGATATGGGCGGCGCGGCTGTGGTGTCGGGTGTCATGCAGGCACTGGCCAGCCGCAAGGCCGCTGCCAATGTGGTGGGCGTGGTCGGGCTGGTGGAAAACATGCCCGACGGCGAGGCCACCCGCCCGGGCGATGTGGTGACCTCGATGAAGGGTGATACCATTGAAGTGATCAATACCGATGCCGAAGGCCGGCTCGTGCTGGCCGATGTGCTTTGGTATACCCAAGTGCGCTTTGCGCCGCGCGGCATGATCAACCTCGCTACGCTTACCGGGGCCATTCTGGTGGCGCTGGGCCATGAAAATGCCGGGGTGTTTTCCAATGATGATGGGCTGTGCGCCGCTTTTTTGAAAGCCGCCGAGGCCGAGGGCGAGGGCGCGTGGCGGATGCCGCTGGGCAAGGCCTATGACAAGCTGATCGACACGCCGATGGCCGATATGAAAAACACCGGTGGCCGCATGGCCGGTTCTGTCACGGCGGCGCAATTCCTGCAGCGTTTCGTCAAGCCTGAAACCCCGTGGATCCACCTTGATATCGCCGGCGTTGCCTCTCCCGGGCCCACCGATATGGCCCCAAAAGGGGCTACGGGCTGGGGGGTGCAGGCGCTGAACAGGTTGGTGCGCGACAATTTCGAGGGCTGACATGGTTGAAATCCGCTTTTACCACCTTACCCGATCTCCGGTGGAGCAGACCCTGCCGGGCCTGCTTGCCACCGCGTTGTCGCGGGGCTGGAAAGTGGTGGTGCAGGGCGGAAGCGATGCCCGCCTTGCCTATCTTGATACCCATCTCTGGACCACTCCGGATGACAGTTTTTTGCCGCACGGGCTGGAGGGCGAGGGCAGCGACCAGCCGGTTTGGCTGACAAGCACCGCGCAAAACCCCAATAATGCCGATGTGCTGATGCTGATCGACGGGGCCCGCGCCAAGCCCGAGCGCATGGCCGGGTTTAACCTTGTGGCCCTGTTATTTGACGGCGGCGATCAACATGCGGTGGCGCAGGCCCGGGAAGACTGGCAGGCCGTGGTGGCCGCGGGCCTGCCAGCGGTTTACTGGGCGCAGGAAGATGGCAAATGGGCGCAAAAGGCCAGATCAGGCGGATAGGGCGGCAGCAGGCCCGCCGCCGCCCGCAAGCCAGCCAAACCGCCGGCGCTAGTGGGAGAGCAACACCGGTATGGTTGCTTTTTTCAGCACCGAATTGGTCACACCGCCAAACAGGTCTTCCGCGATTTTGGCATGCTCGTAGGCGCCCATCACCAACATGCCCGCGTTTTCTTCTTTGGCGATTTCCAGCACAGCTTTGGCAATCTTTTTGGCTTTGCGGGTTATCAGTGTCACCTTGAATCCGTGGCGCTCGAGGTGGGCAACGGCGGGCACTGCCTTTATTTTGGCGCGCTCGGGTTCGCCAATGCACAGCACCGAAATCTCGGCTTCGGGCTTTACCAGCCCGATGGCATCGCTCATTGCCCGCGCCGCGGCGCGCCTGCCATCCCAGGCCAGCACCAGTTTGTCGTTGAAACTGGCGGCGTCATAGCCGGTGGGCACCATCAGCACCGGCTTGCCGCTATTGCGGGCTACCACGTCGGGGTGCACCTCCATATGGGGAAAGTCCGAGCGCGGCTCGGCCTTGCCCATTACCACAAGGTCATACCCGAGTGCGACATCCATCAACACTTCGTCGGCTTCGCCGTAAACATCCAGAAAGTGGCGGCGGGCCTTCGGAAATTGCGCCGTGGTTTCATCAAACGATCTGCGCACCTGATTCCGGTGTTCTTTGTCTGATTCTTCGAGCTGGTCCATTGCCGATTGCGGCACATGCCCGCCATAGGCATATAAAAGGCTGGGCAACCCGTGCGCCAACATGCCGGTGAGATGGGCATCATAGCGCTTGGCCATTACCAGCGCCGTATTGAGCGCAGATTGCGCGCCCGGGCTGCCATTGTAAGCTACGAGTATGTTTTTAATGGTCATTATTCTCTCCTTGAAAGGATTCCCTACAGGAGCGACAATAAAGCGCCGAAACGGCGACGCCTTGATCTAGGTCAGCGCGTTAAAACCAAGCGTGAGCCGATGATTTCTATTTTGCGAAAGCGGCTCAGATAGCGCATGCCCAATAGCGAGGTGCCAAGCTCCCCGCCATTCACGGATGCCGGGATATTGCGATCGGTAAACCGGCCCAACACAATGCTGTCCAGCCGCACCCGCGCCATGGCCACTTCACCATTTGCGGTGCTGGCGCGGCCCGAAAAGACAAGGTCGTCAATCGCGAAACCAAGCCTTTTGGCGTCGGCTTCCGAAAGCACAATATCGGATGCACCGGTATCAATGACAAATTCGACCTTTTTGCCGTTTACCAGCACTTCGGCATAAAAATGGCCATCGCGGGCGCGGTTAAAGCTCACCGTGCCGCTATCCGAAACCTCGGCGCGCTCGGGAAATAAGACGGTCTCGAAACGGTCCCGCAAGCTGAAAGCGCCGATCGCGCCAATAAAAATAAGCCCCCAAATAGCGGCCTGCTGCAAGGATTTGTTGAGCTGGGTGCGGCTGGAAATGAGCATCGACCCGCCCACCACCAGCAGCAGCAAAAGCAGGTAAACAAGCACCGCCAGATCATCATTTGTCAAGCTGCGCATCTAGCCCCCAAGCCCGATATCGCGAATGCCGTCTATCACGAATTGCACGGAAAGGGCCGCCAAAAACATGCCCAGCAGGCGGCTGACAAGGTTGATTCCGGTTTGCCCGAGCAGCTTGGCCAGCACCCCGCTCAGCATAAAAAAGCTAAACACGATCAGCACAACCGCCACCATGACGCCAAACACCATTACCTGACCGGCCACATCATTTTGCGCGCCGGTCAGCAAAATCATCGTGGTCATCGCCCCCGGTCCGGCGATCAGCGGCATGGCCAGCGGAAACACCGATGGATCAGGCGCCGGCCCGCTATCGGCCTGATGCTCGCGCCGCTGGCCGCGCTTTTCAAACAGCATTTCGATGGCGGTCAGAAACAAAAGCACCCCGCCCGAAATGCGAAAGGCGGGCATGCCAATGCCGATAACCGATAGCACGGCTTCACCCGCGATCCCAAAAATTGCCAATATCGCCAGCCCCACCAAACAGGCACGAATGGCAATCGCCCGGCGCTCGGCCTTGGTGTTGTTTTGGGTTACGGCCACAAAAAGCGGGGTCAGCCCGATGGGATCAATGATCACAAACAAGGATACAAAGGCGGTGATAGCCAGATCAATTTGCATAAAGGCGGCTTCTTTCTTTTACTCGTCGGGCAGCAGGAGGCAGCAATATTTTACATAGCTTACGTGTTCAAGCGGTGCTGAAAAAGATCGTTTTTGCCAAAAGCGGAAAATGGCCGCCCATCAGGGGGTTAGCGGCGGCCTTCCAGCCGCTCCAGCGCCTGCATCCACAGGGCTTCGGCGCGCTCGAGGCCCTTTTGCACCTCTTTGCGCTTTTTGGTCCACATCTCGATCTCTTCATGGTCGCCGCGCTCGTAAAGCGCTTTGTTGCCGAGGCGGCGGTCGATATTATCGCGCATTTCTTCCAGCTTGGTGACGCGCAATTCGCATTTGGCCACCTCCGCTTTCAAGCCTGCATCGGGCTTGGGGCGCGGGGCTTGTCTGGCTGGTTTTTCTTTCTTGACTACATCTTTCACCGTGCCGCCGCGTTCGCTGAGCAGCATGCGGCGGTAGGCGTCCATGTCATCGTTATAGGGCTTTACGCCGCCGTCTTTTACCAGCCATAACCGGTCGGCCACCAGTTCCACAAGGCTGGCATCATGGCTCACCAGTATTACGGCACCATTATAGGCGGTCAGCGCCTGCACCAGCGCCTCGCGTGACTGGATATCAAGGTGGTTGGTCGGCTCGTCGAGAATGATCAGATGCGGGGCATCCAGCGTGGCCAGCAGCATCGAAAGCCGCGCCTTTTGCCCGCCTGATAGCTTGGCCACCAGTGTTTCATGCGCTTCCGGCCCCAGCCCGCCCGCTGCCAGCCGTGCGCGTATTTTTGCCGGGGATTCGGTGGGGCGCTCGCGCATCAGGTGCTGAATCGGGGTTTCATCAAGGTAAAGCTCATCTACCTGATGCTGGGCAAAATAGCCGATCCGCAGCTTGTTCGAAGTGTGCATAACGCCCGACATCACCGCGAGCCGACCGGCGATCAGCTTGGACAGGGTTGATTTGCCCTGCCCGTTGGCCCCTAAAAGCGCAATGCGGTCATCCTGGTCGATCCGCAAATCCAGCCCGCGCAGAATGGTTTTTCCCTCATAGCCGACGCTGGCATTTTCCATCCGCACAATCGGCGGCGAAAGTTCTTCCGGCGTGGGGAAGTTGAAGCTGGCAACGCTGTCACCCACAATGGCGGCGATCGGTTTCATCCGCTCCAGCGCTTTCACGCGGGATTGTGCCTGCTTGGCTTTGGAGGCTTTGGCCTTAAAGCGGTCCACAAAGCTCTGCATATGCTCGCGCTCGCGGTCCTGCTTCTTTTTGGCGGCGACAATCTGCTCGAGCTTGGCGCGGCGCTGATTGTCAAAATTATCGTAATTGCCCTGATAAAGCGTCAGCTTTTGCTGGTCTAGATGCAGAATCGCGTTGACCGACCGGTTGAGCAGGTCTTTGTCATGGCTCACAATCAGCACTGTGTAGGGGTATTTGACCAGGAAATTCTCCAGCCAAATGGTGCCTTCGAGGTCAAGATAGTTGGTCGGTTCGTCGAGCAGCAAAAAATCGGGCTTGGAAAACAGCACCGCGGCCAGCGCCACCCGCATCCGCCAGCCACCCGAAAAATCCTTGCACGGGCGCTTTTGCGCTTCGGCGTCAAAGCCAAGACCGCTCAAAATTGCCGCCGCGCGGGCTTCGGCAGAGTGGCTTTCAATATCGGCCAGGCGGGTATGGATTTCGGCTATCCGCATCACATTTTTGGCGGTTTTGGCTTCTTGCAGCAGGGCGTGTCGCTCAATATCGGCCTCCAGCACCGTATCCAGCAATGAGCTGTCGCTGGCCGGGGCCTCCTGCGCGACGCCGCCAATGCGGGTGTTGCGCGGAATCGAGATGGCACCATCATCCAGCGACCACTCGCCACGGATGAGCTTGAACAGGGTGGTTTTGCCGGTGCCGTTACGCCCTACAATCCCGACCTTGTGCCCGGAGGGGATCATCGCCGTGGTATCGTCAAGCAAAACGCGGCCTTCGAGCCGGAATGTGATATTTTTGATCGCTAACATGGGGGGGCTTTTGCCCGAAGGGCAGGGAGGTGTCAACACGGGCATATTTGCACTTGCGAATGATTTGCAAAAGCAATAGATGTCGGGCATGAACACACATAACAAAAAAGGGCTGATGCCCTCACTCCAGGAAGTGAACCGCTCGGTTCCGGTAAAATCCGGCACTTTTTTGCGCAAAATGGGCGGGTTTCTCGGCCCCGGTTATCTTGTGGCCGTGGGCTATATGGACCCGGGCAACTGGGCAACCTCTATCGCCGGCGGGTCGGCCTTTGGCTATACATTGCTGTCCATTGTGGTGCTTTCAAATTTTATAGCCATTATTTTGCAGGCACTCAGCCTGCGGCTCGGCGTTGCCACCGGCCGTGATCTGGCCCAGATGAGCGCCGAAGCCTTTGGCGACAAGGCGCGCTGGTTTTTGTGGGTAATGGCGGAGGCGGCCATTATCGCCACCGACCTGGCCGAGGTCATCGGCACCGCGATTGCGCTCAATCTGCTTTTTGGTATGCCGATGGAGATAGGGGTGATCCTCACACTGGCTGATGTGTTCCTGATTTTCTGGTTGCAGGGCAAGGGGTTTCGCAAGGTGGAGGCGGTGATCGTTGCGCTCACCGTCATTATCGCCGTTAGCTTTATCATCCAGATCGTCTATGCCGATCCGGTATGGGGTGATTTGCTTTCCGGGCTGGTGCCGCAGCGCGATATTTTACAAAGCCCGCAAATGCTTTACCTTGCGCTGGGTATTATCGGGGCCACGGTGATGCCGCATAATCTTTACCTGCATTCCGCCATTATCCAAACCCGCGATATCGGCCCGACAGATACGGAGAAGCGAGACGCCATCCGCTTGGGCACGATAGACTCGACCTTGGCCCTGATGTTTGCGCTGTTTATCAATGGTGCCATTCTGGTGCTGGCCGCAGCGGCCTTTAATGCCACCGGGCGCACCGAAGTTGCGGAAATTCAGGATGCTTACAAGCTGCTTTCGCCGATCCTCGGGCTTGGTATTGCCTCCACGCTTTTTGCGGTCGCGCTTCTGGCCTCGGGGCTTAATTCGACCGTGACCGCCACTTTGGCGGGGCAAATCATCATGGAGGGTTTTATCCGCCTGCGTTTGCCCGCATGGGCGCGGCGGCTGATCACCCGCAGCCTTGCCGTGCTACCCGCGGTGGTAACCGTGGTGTTGTTTGGCGAATCCGGCACCGCCAAGCTGTTGGTGCTAAGTCAGGTGGTGCTGAGCCTGCAGCTTCCGTTTGCGGTTGTGCCTTTGGTGATGTTTACCGCCAACAAATCCTTGATGAAGGGCCTGCACGCCCCGCGCTGGATGATCACGACGGCCTGGATCATTGCGCTTGTTGTCATCGCGCTGAATATCAAGCTGATTTACGATGTCGCCACCGGCGCGGTTTCGCTTTAGCGCTTGCCCCGCTGTTTGGCAGCCACTGGCGCTGGCCCATGCCGCAAGTTTGGCTTTTCAAGCGCGGCCATGCGTGCTAGACGCGCCGCTAAATGAAACGGGGCCGCGCGGCCCAACCAAAAGGACCACCACCATGGCACTGCAACGCACTTTTTCGATCATCAAACCAGACGCCACCAAGCGCAACCTGACCGGCGCCATTGTCGCCAAATTCGAGGCTGCCGGCCTGCGGGTGGTTGCCTCCAAGCGTATCCAGCTCACGTTGGCGCAAGCGCAGGAATTTTACGGCGTGCATAGCGAGCGGCCGTTTTTTGGCGAATTGTGCGAATTTATGATTTCCGAACCAATCGTGGTGCAGGTGCTTGAAGGCGAAGACGCGATTGCTAAAAACCGTGAAGTGATGGGCGCCACCAACCCGGCCGATGCCGAAGCGGGCACAATCCGCAAAGAATATGCGCTCTCCATCGGTGAAAACTCGGTGCACGGCTCCGACGCCCCCGAAACCGCTGCCGTTGAAATTGCTTTCTTCTTTTCCGGCCTCGAACTGGTTGGCTAATCAGGCGCAATAACACCCAAAGCATTGAGGGCCGCTTCGATTTCGGAGCGGTCTTTTTTTGTGGTTGCCGCTTTAAGTGCGTCAAACTTTTCGCGAAGCGCCGCTTTTTCAGCGCCTTGGCAATCATTCCACGGCCGCCCCTGCAGGCCCATGACCAGCGCGTAATAGCCGATAAAATGCGGGCGCGTGCCGTTTTCCAAAACCATTTTATAGGCCGCGTCGGCGCCGAGATCACGAAGCTGCCCGGCTGATGTGATTCCGGCACGCGCAAACATCGCCTCGACAGCGGGGCCAAGATTGCGGATGCTGGAAACCGGCTCAGCCACGGGCGCGCGCCACCGCCGCTGCAAAGCTGGCTTTGGCGGCTTGCCATGCTGCGCCATCGGGGTAGGTGAGCAGGGTGGGCAGAAGCTGGTCTGAAAAATCGATCGAGGCTTCGCGCGGCAGCAGCGAAGGCAGATTGTCAATCGAGGTGATCTCCACCCCGCCCGCCAAAGCCTCAAACGGCTTTTGCCATGTGCTCGGCGCGCTATAGACCGGCAGCGGGTTATAATCGCTAAACGGGTCGCAGGAGACATCCGAAATCATCCGCAAGTTACCCTGCCCAAGGTGTTCAGGGCGCAGCAGCAGCAGTCCGGGGCCGGTCATCAACACGCAATTGACCAGCAGATCATGGGCGAGCAGGGCCGAGCGGTCCAGCTCCCGGGTCTCGTTGATATCCCACTCGCTTACGGTGTAGCCTGCCAACCGCAGCGCTTCGCTCGCCCCTTGCCCCGAGCGCCCTTTGGCCCCGACCACCAGTGCGGTTTTGGCCGGGGCGCGGCGGGCAAGGCTTGCCAATATCGCCTCAACCTCGGCGCGGCTTTCAAAGCTGGAAACCCCGCCTTCGGGGCCAGCCTCCCCCAGTGTGGCGGCCAGTTGCCGCCATGCCGCCAGGGCAGCGCCCATCCAGCCCGCCCAATAGCCAAAGGCGGCCACACGGCGGTGCTCAAGGGTTAAAAACTCGAGGTCATATAGGCTGCCGCCGCCACGCATAAAACGGGCAATCTCGGCCTCCCAGCCGGTTTGTGCCTTGAAAATATGGGCGAAATGGATGAACGGGGTGCGCAGGCTCGGGGGCGCTTCCGGCAATTCCTTCAGCCCCAGTATTGTGGTGCTCTTGGGGGCATCAAGCCAGCTTCCCGCCGCCACAATGTCACAGCCCGCCGCGGCATACTCGGCATCGTCAAAAATCCGTTGCGCGCTTGTTTCAACCGAAATCTCGTATCCGGCGGCGTGCATCGCTTTGGCATTGGCCGGGGTGAGCGGGGTGCGGCGCTCGGTCGGTCTGGCCTCGCTGCGCAAAATGATTTTCATAGCCTGATTCCTGTTTTTGTGGCATATCTATGTTAAGCTAGCCAACGGTTGCTGCGCAACGCCCTATGGGTCAACTTGCCACGGTGAAATTGGCGCGGGGTGGCTTACCTAGGGCAGATGATTTTAGGCCGGAGCAGTGGCCATTTGGAGAGACTATGACCCATATTGTAATTCTTGGCAGCGGCTTTGGTGCGCTCACCGCCGTTCGGCAAATCCGTAAATCGGGCGTTACGGCGCAAATCACGGTGGTGTCTCCGGGCAACCACCTTACCTATCTGCCCAGCCTAATCTGGATGCCTTCGGGCCTGCGCAAGGGCAAGGATATCGACATCAATCTCGAAAAGTTCTTTGCGCGCGAAAATGTGGTTTGGCATCAGGGTTCTGTCACCAATGTTACCGACGGGGGCCGCACCGTTGAAACCGATTCCGGCAGCCTCACCAATGATTACCTGATTATCGCCACCGGTGGCCGCTATATCCAAAAGCTGCCGGGCATTAAGGAACACGCGATTATTCCATGCCAAGGCCCGAATTTTGGCCAGATGATCCATGACCGGATCGCCGCCATGGATGGCGGCACCATCGCCGTGGGTTTTGGCACCAACCCAAAAGAGCCCAAAGCCGTGCGCGGCGGCCCGATGTTTGAATTTTTGTTCAACATCGAAACCATGCTCCGGCAGCAGGGGCGGCGGGACAAGTTCAACCTCGTGTTTTTCAACGGCTCCGAAACCCCCGGCATAAGGCTGGGCGAAAAGGCCGTAAAGGGCCTGCTGGGCCAAATGAAGAAACGCGGCATTGCCACCCATCTCGGTGCCAAGCCTATTCGCATCGAGGCCGATAAAGTGGTGACCGAACGCGAAGAAATTCCGGCTGATCTGGTGCTGATGATGCCCGGCCTGACCGGCCCGCTCTGGCTCGATAATACCGAATTGCCGCGCTCTGAAGGCGGCTTTGTGCAGGGTGACGAAAAATGCCGTGTTGCCGGCTGGGAGGCCACATATGTGGTGGGTGATACCGGCTCCTTCCCCGGCCCGGCATGGCTGGCCAAACAGGCGCATCAGGCAGATCTGCAAGCCGAAGCCGCCGTTGCCAACATTTTGCAGGAAATCAAAGGCGAGGCACCAAGCCACAATTTCAAGGCAGAGCTTATTTGTATTGTTGATACGCTCGATACCGGCATTGTGGTTTATCGCAAAGGGGATCGCACCTTTTTTATGCCGATGTCGCGGCTCGGCCACTGGGCCAAGCGGATATTCGAGCGCCTCTACCTGAGGCCCTATCGCAAATAGGCGCTAGCTTTGCCCAAACAGGGAGAGCGGCCGCCGGTCTCCCGTCGCAAAGCGGCGCAAAACTGCGGGGTAAAGCCGGTGCTCTTGCACCAACAGCCGCGCGGCGAGGTCATCCGCGGTGTCACCGGCCCGCACCCCTATTACCGCTTGCCCCAGAATCGGACCGCCATCAAGCTCGCCCGTTACTTCATGCACCGTGCAGCCATGCACCGCCATGCCGGCCGCCAACGCGCGCGCGTGGGTGTTTAACCCGCGAAATAGCGGCAAGATTGAGGGGTGGATATTCAGCATTTTACCCTGCCAGCGGGCGATGAATGCGGGGGTTAAAATCCGCATGAATCCGGCAAGGCAAATAATATCCGGCGCGGCTTTTTCGAGCTCGGCGCTGAGTGCGGCTTCAAAAGCGCTGCGGTCGCCCTGATAGGGGCGGTGGTCAATACAGGCGGTGGCTATGCCGCGCCCTTCGGCCTTGGCAAGCCCGCCTGCGCCGGGGGTGTTGGCCAGCACCAAGGTCGGCGCGGCGGGGTGGTCATCCGTCATATCCTCCAGCAGCGCCTCCATATTGGAGCCACCACCCGAAATCAGGATCGCCACCCGTTTTTTCATTTCAGCGCGCCGAAATAGCTGACCCCGCCACCATCGACCACAGTGCCGATGCGGGTAATACGCTCGCCGTTTTCTTCAAAAACGGCGGTGAGCGCATCTGCGCGCCCGGCAGCCACAATGGCCACCATGCCGATGCCGCAATTGAAGGTTTTGAGCAGTTCGGCCTCGGTTATCGCGGCTTCTTCAGCCAGCCATTTGATCATCGGCGGCAAGTTCCAGGCAGAAAGATCAACCTTTGCGCCCAGCCCTTGGGGCAAGGCGCGCGGCAGGTTTTCGGTAATGCCGCCGCCGGTAATATGCGCCAGCGCGTGCAGCCCGCCAGCCCGGTGCGCCGCCAGGCCCGAGCGCACATAAAGCTTTGTCGGGGCCAGCAGCGCCGCGCCCAGCGTGCCACCGCCAAAGGGGCAGGGTGATTCCCAGCCCAGCCCCGATAGCTCCACAATTTTTCGCACCAGCGAGTAGCCGTTGGAATGAACGCCGGAGGAGGCCAGCCCCAGCAATACATCTCCGGCCCGCACGCCCTGCGGCAGGCTGCTGCCACGCTCCATCGCGCCAACACTAAAGCCCGCGAGGTCAAAATCTCCTTGGGCATACATGCCCGGCATTTCGGCGGTTTCGCCACCCACCAATGCCGAATTACTGCGCTTGCAGCCCTCGGCAATGCCGGTAACAACCGCCGCCGCTTCGTCAATATCAAGCTTGCCGGTAGCGAAATAATCCAGAAAAAACAACGGCTCGGCACCTTGGCACACAAGGTCGTTTACACACATCGCCACCAGATCAATGCCAACGGTATCCAGAATGCCGGTATCAATGGCTATGCGCAGCTTGGTGCCCACACCATCGGTGGCCGCCACCAAAACCGGGTCATCATAGCCCGCCGCTTTCAGGTCAAACATCGCGCCGAAGCCGCCCAGGCCCTCCATCACGCCGGGGCGTCTGGTGCTGGCGGCGGCGGGCTTGATACGGTCAACAAGGGCATTGCCGGCGTCGATATCGACACCGGCATCCGCATAGGAAAGACCGTTTTCGGGGCGTGCCATGTGAGCTTCCTTTTCATGAAAAGATGAGGCAGCTTTACCCGATCACCGCTCAAAAGAAAACCACCCATTGGGTGGTTGACCATCGCTTTTTGCGCGGATACATAGAGCGGAGGCGGGCCTGTAGCTCAGTTGGTTAGAGCAGAGCGCTCATAACGCTTTTGTCGTAGGTTCGAGTCCTACCGGGCCTACCAAAAATCTAGCTGGTGATATCTGTATTCGGAATTTGGTCCACGAATCGCGCGTTGATATAGACCTGGTTAATCCATGTCTGCGCTTCAATCCCTACCCATCTCGACATCGGAATATACGGCACATTGGATTCTACAAGCATAATATATTGCTCATTGGCGAGTGGGGGCATGATCGACATCGGAACATCATCCATATTGGTGAGGTTTATTCCGTTGGTCGCATATGACCACTCGATGCTCAGGTTCCCATTAATATCCTGATAAAGCTGGGTTACCCGGATCACGCCGACAGGTTCAAATGGCAGCATCCGGTTTTGCAATGTCAGCATATCGTCAATAAATGCGTTGTTTACTTCGGTCTGCCGTGACACCAGATCGGCGATGGTGTGTGAAACCCTTGCAGCACCGGAGCGCGCGTCATAGGCATCAAAAAAAACCACACTGCCCACCCACCAGGTGATGAGCACCGGCGTGATGATGATGAATTCCAGCGTCATATTGGCGCTTTCGTCTTTCGCGAAGCGCTTTAAAATATTGGTGATATAAGACATTTGGCGCAATCCAGATCTCACTTTATCATGAAGGTTCGTTTGCAAAGGCCGAATAGGTAACCATGTTATATCCGCCAGAAGGGTCTTTCGGGAGCAGCGCCCCGATCGCAGAGCCCGGAATGAGCGGGTCAACCACAAAGCAGGCGCGCATAACCATAATTTCGGGGACAGTTCTCGAGCCCATTATCCAGTTGACAACGGGCTCAATTTCTTCGGTGCGGTCAACACAGGTGGCACTGCCCGTAGAAATAGGGTTGCTCAACTCCACCATCTCGAGGAAGAGCGCGGTTTCGCAATCTTTCAAAATACCGGCGTAATTACAAACGCTGGTGATGATGGTTTCGGGCGTGGGGTTGGCGACGGCACCAACCCGCAGATCCCGGATCGCCATATTCAACCCGCGATCGAGCATGGTTTTCTGGGTCATCAGCCAGCCGGATTCCAGAATGGAAAACACGATCATCATGATCACCGGCACCAGTATCACAAACTCCATGGTTGCGGTGCCAGATTCATCATCGCGGAAAGACCTGAGGGCCGACTTTATTTTTGCGGCGGGTGCCATTAGTTTGTCAGTTTCAGTTTTTGAATGGTCTGCGCGATGCTGGCAAAGGCCGCGTCAAGGTCATCGACTCCCACACGATAAAAGTGCCCGGGAGTTGAGGCGCAATCTCGCATTTGAACATAGGGCGAATTGGGGTCGGTGCTGACACTAATATCATACCCGATTGTGAAGACGACAATCCCGGCATCATCCGCCGCCGAACAAATCTTTTGCAGGCGGATATCGCCATTGGGGCCATCAATCCCGACAGTTGTGGTCACGTTACGGGTGTTCCAGTAATCGGCATCAGCCTGCGTGAAATAGTCCCTCGCCGGTCGGCAATTTCTGCCATAGCGATTACAATTTCGTTCGGTTACGTATCTGCTGGTCGTCACATAGTTGTTTTGGGTGTTTGCACCGTCGGTCATCAAGATGACAAATTTGAGGGTTTCGGCATCGGTATAGTCTGCGGGCCTGTCAGCAAAGGTGGAATCAGATCCAAGCACACCCTGCAAAACCGGCCTTGCATCCGGGTCAAGCAGGGCGGTTCCCCATTTCATGCCGATATAGGCGGCTGTCCAGCCAAGGGGTTTGAGCGCCGTAATGCCGGTGGTTAAATCGGACAAAGAATTCGACCAGGGTATAATCTGGTTTTCGGTGCCCGGGCAATGTTTCATCGGGTTACCCTGCCGGTCGGTTCCCTGCCGGAAATGCTGAACTTGGGTCAAAGGTGCGGTCCGCGAAATATTGGTGCTTTCGTAATCGGTCAAAGAAAAGTCGATACAATCGGAATAGTTTTGCCAAGGGGTATAATTGAACTGGTTTACCAAGGCACTGCTGGGGCGCACCTGAGCAGAGAAGGGCACGAGGGAAATGGTGGTATAAGCCGACCGATCTCCGTCAAGCATATCTGTCACAAAGTTTGTTGCGGCTGTCCGCAATTTGCCGATCTTGCCGGAATCTTCCATCGACCCTGATATATCCACCACCAGTGATATTTCGATATCATTGCGGGTTACGGCAGCCGTCGCATTTGCGCCGCCATTCAGGGTATCGATACCGGAAATACGCAGGAAATAGGTATCAACGCTAAATTCGGAAATTGCGGCGACGATCTGCGAATTGAAGGTGAAATCCGGGGTGACGACAATGCCGATTTCTTCGGGGTCATAGCCAGCGGCGCGAATATAGGCATAAACCGTTTCAATGGCAGCTTCTTCGGCGGCGGCAATTTCTTCGACCGACGTCGCGTTAGCATCCCTGCCGAGCGCGGCGGCGGCGAGCACACCCCGATCCAAAGCATCCTGCACGCCTTCGCGGCGATATTCATAATTGATAAAGTCGACAGCCATACCGCCGCCGACCAGCATCACCATAAACATCAGGAGGGTAAAGGCCAGTATGCCGCCACTCTCGTCATTGCGGAATTCGCGAAGTGTTTTCTTTTTCATCTCTGGAGCCCTCAATTAGATGCGCACTCGTTAAAGATTCCAACACTGTGAGAAATAATCACATATAGTCGGAAACAAGTTTTAAAAAAACATTAATAATTCATATTGATAGCAGAAAAACGGCCTTGTCGCTAGAGGTTGTATGAAAAAACCGCAAATTTTGCGTGCATTTTCATAAACCAAGCGAAAAGCCGTCGTTAACCCTTTTAAGATAAAGGATTATTTAATGTGTTGCCGCAGTAACCATAGCGCGAATTGTATCTTTCAAATCAAGTGATCCAACCAGATTTCCGTTGATATCTCTGACATTTGCGCGGTTTTCTTCCATGTCGGTCATCGCCTGCGCGGCTGATTCCAGCCGGTCATCGGGCCCCACTTCCACTTTTGTCACCGCATCAATTGGCTGGCCCGACATGATTGTAGACACCGAAATGACCCTGCCACGGTTAACTTCTTTAATGAAATCAGCAATATAGGCATCAGCGGGGTTAAGCACAATCTCTTGCCCCGTACCTTGTTGAATGACCTCGCCATCGCGCAAAATAGCGATTCGGTCCCCCAGTCTCAGGGCTTCGTCGAGATCGTGGGTAATAAATACCACGGTTTTCTTTAGCTCGCTCTGAATATCGAGCAACACCGCCTGCATATCGGTTCTGATCAAGGGGTCGAGCGCCGAGAAGGCTTCGTCCATCAGCAGAATATCGGCGTCATTGGCCAAGGCGCGGGCCAGCCCGACCCGTTGCTGCATACCGCCCGATAGCTGGTTGGGGTAATTGTCTTCAAACCCTGCCAGGCCAACCCGTTCAATCCACTTCAGCGCGCGTTTTTCGGCTTCATTTTTGTCGATCCCCTGAATTTCCAGGCCGTAAATGGTATTTTGCAGCACGGTGCGGTGCGGCAACAGCGCGAATTTCTGAAATACCATCGCGGTTTTGTGGCGCCTGAAATCCAGCAATTCGGCCTTTGACATCTGGCAAACATCGGCATCCTCATAGACAACAGCACCGACGGTCGGGTCGATCAGCCGGTTGATGTGGCGAATAAGGGTTGATTTACCCGACCCAGAAAGCCCCATCACCACCTGAATTTGGCCGGCGGGCATGGAGATATTGATATCTTTCAACCCCAATACATGGCCGTGCTTTTCATTGAGCTCGGTTTTGCTCATGCCGTTTTTAACGGCCTCTATGTATTTTTCGCCGTTGGGGCCAAAAATTTTGTATAGGTCTTTAATTTCAATACCGTGACTAGCCATGGACAACCTCTGAGTGTTTTTGTAGGCGTTTGCCGTATTTCTGTGAAACCCGGTCAAACACAATGGCAATGGCCACAATCGCCAGCCCGTTCATAAAGCCAAGCGACAAGTATTGGTTATTCAACGCGACCAGCACTTCCTGGCCCAGCCCGGTCACCCCGATAAGCGATGCGGTCACCACCATCGACAGCGCCATCATAATGGTTTGGTTTACCCCGGCAAAAATATTGGGCAGCGCCAGCGGCAATTGCACGGTTCTCATTTTTTGCCATGGTGACGCCCCGAAGGAATCCGCCGCTTCAAGCACATCTTTATCGACCAGCCGGATGCCCAGATTGGTCAACCGAACCACTGGCGGAATAGCAAAAATAATTACCGCAATCAGCCCGGGCACCCTGCCGATACCGAGCAACAGCAAAATGGGGATCAGGTATACAAAAGGCGGGATTGTCTGCATGATATCGAGGATCGGTGTCACGACAGCCTGAGTTCGGTCGGATTTGGACATCAAAATCCCGAAGGGAATGCCAACCACAATACAAATCAAGGTCGCCACAGATATCAGCGCCAGCGTAAACATGGTGTCTTCCCACATGCCCAGATAACCGATCAACAGCATGGAAATTACGGTTCCGGCAACCATCGGCAGGCTTCGCGAGCCAGCCCAGACCAGCAGTGCAATGATTATCATCATAATGGGCCAGGGTGTGGCAACAAGAAGGTCTTCAAACCATTTCAGGAATTTGAGCAGCGGAAAGAAGAAGTTTTCGAGCGCTTCTCCGTATGCGCGTGAAAAGGCTTTGAATGCTTCATCCCCGCCTTTTTTCAAGTCGCGCAAATCTGTCCGACTCATTTCCGGAAATTCAGTTAACCAATTCATCTGTTCTCACCTCGGCAAATCCATTAAAAAGCCCGCCAACTATTGTCGGCGGACCTGGTTTTTAGCACGTCAGATTAAAGCGATGCTTTAACTTTGGCCGCCACTTCGGGCGAAACCCACTGCGTCCAGACATTCTCAAAGCGCGACAGGAATTCGTAGGCCGCATCTTCGCCATCGGCTTGCTCTTCCGACATGTAAACGAGCATCTCGCCCATCACAGAACCCGGATAAACCCGCGCAGCAAGATATTCGTTGATCGGGCCGCCGCGTTGCATGAACTCATCGGTTACAATCGTGAACACTTCGGATTTGATCCAGGAGGTTTTGGCAGGATCAATGCAGGTTTCCAGCGAAATGCAGCCATTCCAGTTTTCGTCGCCTGCATACTCAACGCCAAAGGGCACCGGCTGCAGGTTGTATTTGCCGATGATCGAAGTGGGAGACCAGTAATAGCCCAGCCAGTTTTCGCCACGCTCGTTGGCTTTTGCGATAGAGCCGTCAAGCCCGGCAGCCGAACCCGGGTCAACCAGAACCCAGCCTTTTGCTTCCATATCATATGCTTGAAACAGGTTGTTCATCACAAATTGGCAACCCCAGCCCGCCGGGCAGCCTACAATAGCGCCTTTGGAAGGATCTTCGGCCCAAGGAAAAAGATCAGGGCGTTCGATAATATCGAGGGCGGTCTTAAGCTCGGGGTTTGCTTCAAGCGTATAAGGTGGCACCCACCAGCCCTCGCCAAGCCCGGTAATCGGTGCCGTGTTTACCGCGAAAAGGCGGCCTTCGTCGATAGCCTGATCTACAAGCTGACGCACAGCGTTAACCCATTGCTCGCCGGCAATATCGGGGGTGCCTTTTTCGTTCATCGAGGCAAAAATCGGGGCGGTGCCGCCAACAACCAGCTCGACATCGCAGCCGTAGCCTTCCTCGAGGATGATTTTGTCGACCGCAGCCAAAAGCTCGCCCGATGCCCAGTTGAACTCGGCCATACTGATCTCGCCGCAATCCTCCTGAGCCATGGCGGCCGAGCCAAAGCCCAGACCGACAGTTGCAATTGCCGCAGCGGCAAATAGGTTCTTCATATTTTCTCTCCGTTGGATTTTGTGAAAATTATTGTTGGCCGAACAGGGTGACAGCACAGAAATTGCGCCGTGAAGCGATATTCAGCGATTCCGGAATGTGTTTCCGGTTGGGGTGATATGTGGCGGTTTGCCCATTCATCAGCCAAGCTTAGCAGCCACCCCCGGCTTTGAGAACCTGTAATCGACAAAAACAGGTAAAAAAACGACATTTCGGATGTCGGAAAGCACCCGCTTTCCGGGCCATTTACGGCAAAACGATCTTGGACTGAATGAAATTCAGCCGCGACAATGTAAGCGGTAAAAAAATCACATTATCTGCGCCCTCACGCGCTGGTCAGCCGGCCCTTCATATTCGGGTGAATCGCGCAAAAATAATCGCCCTCCATGGCGGCGGTAATTGTGATTTCCGCCGATTGCCCTTGGCGCAGCGTGCCTGTATCCCATGAGCGATCATTGGCGGTGGCCGTGTGCGGGGCGCGATCCTGGTTGGTGAAAATAACGGTATCCCCCACCATAACCGGCAGCGCGGCGGGAATGTATTTAAACCCCTCTATGCCGACCTGATAAGTATTGGCGGCCTCGGCAAGCCGAGGTAATGCGGCCGAGGCCCCGGTGACGCCAAGAATTTTTAGAAATGAACGACGTTGCATTTTGATAAACTCCCTTTTTTTACGGGATTATTTTACAGGAAAAAGGCGATTGGGGCAACGGGGGCACGCAGATGTGATGAGTGAAGGCAATGGCCGGGCATGTAAGCGCCTAGGGCAATATATGGCGCGCTACCGGCTTTTCTATTTCACCGGCAAAACCGCACCCTCCATTTTTAAACATCCAGCCCCTCCACAAACCGCGCGTTTTCCTGAATATACTGGAAGCGCATTTCCGGTTTTTTGCCCATCAGACGCTCGACCAGATCACCGGTATCCCCGGGTGCGTTTTCTTCGATGGTCACGCGGATAAGGGTGCGGCTGGCGGGGTTCATGGTGGTTTCCTTGAGCTGGCCCGGGTTCATCTCGCCAAGGCCCTTGAACCGCGAAACCTCGATTTTACCGCGCGCGCCAAGGCCCTTTTCAAGCCAGTCATCGCGCTCGGCCTCATCATTTGCATAAACCGATTTCGCCCCCTGGGTGAGCCGGTAAAGCGGTGGCGCCGCCAAATAAAGGTGGCCGTTATCGATCAGCGGCCGCATTTGGGTATAGAAAAAGGTCATCAACAGGGCGGCGATATGGGCGCCGTCCACATCCGCATCTGTCATGATGATAATACGCTCATAGCGCAGGTCGTTCACATCGAATTTCAGCCCGATCTGCACACCCATCGCTTGGCAAAGGTCACTCAGCTCCTGATTCTGCATCATTTTATTGCCCGCCGCCCCCAGCACATTCAGGATTTTGCCGCGCAGAGGCAAAATGGCCTGATTCTTGCGATTGCGCGCCTGTTTGGCCGAGCCACCCGCCGAATCCCCTTCGACAATAAACAGCTCCGAGCCTTTGCGGTTGGCCCCCGAGCAATCAGCCAGCTTGCCGGGCAGGCGCAGCTTTTTGGTGGCGCTCTTCCTTTGGGTTTCCTTTTCGGCGCGGCGCTTCAGCCGTTCCTCGGCGCGCAGCACCAGATAATCCAGTATCGCCCCGGCTGATTTGGTATCGGAGGCCAGCCAGTTGTCAAAATGGTCCCGCACCGCGTTTTCAACCATCTTTTGTGCGGCCTCGTTTGAGAGCCGGTCTTTGGTTTGGCCAACGAAACTGGGGTCGCGAATAAAAATGGACACAAGGGCACAGCCGCCGGTGGTCAGGTCATCACGCACAATTTGCGCGGCCTTTTTATTGCCGACCAGCTCGCCGTAAGCCCGAATGCCCTTCAGAAGTGCCGCCCAAAAACCGCCCTCATGGGTGCCGCCCTCGCGGGTGGGCACGGTGTTGCAATAGCTGTCGATAAAGCCGTCTCGCATCGGGGTCCAGTTTATCGCCCATTCCACCGAGCCGGGCTGGTTGAATTTTTCGGCAAAATCGACCTTGCCCGCAAAGGGCGCTTCAGCATAAACCATTGATTTACCGAGCACTTCGGATAGATACTCCGCCAAGCCACCGGGGTAATGGAAGGTTGATTCCTTCGGCATTTCGCCATCTTCCACCGCCGATTTCCAGCGGATCTCGACACCAGAAAACAAAAACGCCTTGGAGCGCACGAGATCAAACAGTTTTGCGGGTTTGAATTTGAGGCGGCCAAAAATATCCGGGTCGGGGTGGAAAGTAACCGTGGTGCCGCGCCGGTTGGGAGCCGCGCCGATTTTTTCCAGCGGGCCAAGGGGCTTACCACGCGAAAAGCTCTGGCTGTAAAGCACGCGGTTTCGTGCCACTTCCACCACCATACTGTCAGACAGCGCGTTTACCACCGATGAGCCGACCCCGTTGAGCCCGCCCGAGGTCTGGTAAGCGCCTTCGGTAAATTTGCCGCCCGCGTGCAGGGTGGTGAGGATAACCTCAAGCGCAGATTTGTCAGGGAATTTCGGGTGCGGGTCAATCGGAATGCCGCGGCCATTATCGCGCACCACCACCGCATAATTTTCCAGCAACTCAACCTCGATCCGGCTGGCATGGCCCGCCACCGCCTCGTCCATCGCGTTATCCAGCACCTCGGCCACAAGGTGGTGCAGCGCGCGGCTATCGGTGCCGCCAATATACATGCCGGGCCGCTTGCGCACCGGCTCCAGCCCTTCCAGCACCTCGATAGAGGCGGCGTCATATTCGCCCTGGGCGGCATCTTCATTGAAGAGGTCACTCGACATTGCTCGATTCCTTTTTTGGCTATATTATGGCAAATCAAGCGGAAGTGCGACAACATCTTGTGGTATGACGCAAATTGAAGCGGGCGCACCCACATTACGGCATCGCGGCGCGGGCGGGCCATTTCCGGCCTAATCTACCGGCAATATGAGCTCGGGCCCGTCATTGCCCACCTTGCCCACCGCCTTGCCAACCGGAACCACCTCGATCCGGTCAACCGGAATGCGGGGCAGGGTGGCGAGCGCCGCGCCAGCTATCCAGCCCTGATAGGCGGCTGCATCCAGCATTACCGGCATCCGCGGGTGCAGCTCTTTTAGCTTTCCCCTCGCGGCTTCGGTTAAAATACTGTAGGTGCTGCCTTCAAAATCGGGCAAAGAAACCCGGGTAAAAATTCCCGCCATGCAAAAGCCCGGCGCATTGGTGGTCGGGCTGATCATATAAGGGGTTTTGTCTCCCTTTGGCCCGGTCCATTCATAATAGCCCTTGGCGGGCACAAGGCAGTGGCCATGCCGCATGGCGGCGCGAAAGGCCGGTTTTTCGGCGGCTTCTTCCGAACGGGCGTTGAAGGTGGCGAACTTCATCTCCTTCAGCGGCTTTTTCCACCATTCCGGCACCAGCCCCCAGCGCGCCATGTCGCCAATAAGCCCACCCTTGGCTGCTATGAATATCGGATTGACCGTGGTTGGCGCCACGTTCCAGCTTTGCCTTATCGGCTGCTCCGGCACGGCCAGCAGGTTCATCCACTCGAAATATTGCGGCCAGTCGACATCACCGAGTATGGTGCGCCCGCACACTAATTCAGCAGCAGGTTGGGCAGGTAAAGCACAATGCCCGGAAAGGCGATCAGCCCCGCAATTGTAAGCGCATCAGCCACAAAAAACGGCGACGCCCCGCGAAACACATCCTGCACCGAAATATCGGCCCGCACCCCGGCCACCACAAAGCAGTTCAGCCCGATCGGTGGCGTTATCAGGCAGAGCTCGGCCATTTTCACCACGATAATGCCAAACCAGATGCCCACAGCCGCGCCCGACATGCCAAAGGCGCTATCCGCCGCCAGCACATCCACGCCGCCATTCAGCGCCACCACCGCCGGATAAACCACCGGCAGGGTGAGCAGCAACATGCCAATGGCATCCATAAACATGCCCAAAATCGCATAGGCGAGCAGAATATAAACCAGCGTCAGCATTGGCGATTGCTCAAGCGAGGTGATCCAGAGCGAAAAGGCGCCGGGCAGATCAGCAAAGCCAAGGAAGCGCACATAGATCAGCACCCCCCAGATGATGGTAAATATCATCACCGCCAGCTTGCCGGTTTCCAGCAATGCCTCGCGCAGCTGCTTCCAGCGCATACCGCGGTAAAGCGCCATCAAAAACACCACAAAAGCCCCGAGCGCGCCACCTTCGGTCGGGGTGCCCCAGGCATCGCCGCCAAAGGGGTTGTAAATAAACAGTATGATGATCGCGACCACAAAGAAGATCGGCAATGCCGGCGGCAGGCTGGCAAAGCGCTCACCCCAGGTAAAGCCGCCCACCGGCGGGCCGAGCTTTTTCCAGAACATGGCCATGCCAACCACAAGCCCGGCATAAATCACCGCAGAAAATGCCCCGGGGATGAAACCCGCCAGCAGTAGCTTGCCCACATCCTGCTCGACAATAATGGCGTAAATTACCAAAATAGCCGAGGGCGGAATCAGCGAGGCCAGCGTTCCCGCCGCCGCCACCACTCCGGCCGCAAAGCGCTTGTCATAGCCCTCTGCCAGCATTTCGGGAATGGCGATGCGGGCAAACACCGCCGAAGTGGCCACCGAGGCACCGGAAACCGCGGCAAAGCCCGCAGTGGCAAACACGGTAGAAACCGCCAAGCCCCCCGGCAGCCAGCCCACCCAGCGCTTGGCCGCGGTAAACAGTGCTTTGGTCAGCCCCGCATAATAGGCCAGAAAGCCGATGAGAATAAAGGTGGGTATTAGTGAAAGCGCCTGCGAAGACACCTTCGAATGCGGCACCTGCCCGGCGGTTTTAACCGCCACGGTCAGCGCCCACATAAACTGTTCCGGATCATAGCCCTTTTTCGCCCAGAATATCCAGACAAGCCCGGAAAGCCCCGCCAAGGCAGCGGCAAAGGCCACCCGCACGCCGATGAGCACAAAAACCAGCAGAATGCCGGAAACGACAAGGCCGATATCAATGGGTTCCATCAGGCATCCTCTTCATCGTCAAAACCCGAAACCGTGGCGGCTTCTTTGGCGGCAGCGGTGGCTGCATCTTCGTAAAGCGGCACCGCCACCGGCGTGGCAGTGCCGGAAACCAGCGCGCGGCCAAAACCCCATGCCTGCAAACCCAGCCGCAAGGCCAGCACCGAAAACCCGACCGGCACCAGCAGCTTGGTGGGCCAAAGCGGCAGCCCGATATCCATGCTGGAATCACGGCTCCACAAAGGCGCACTAAAATCAATGGCCCGCAAAAAATGAGAAAATGTGCCCCAGATCAGCAGAACCATAAGCACCAGCATCACCAGCGTTGATATCAGCTCAAAAAGCCAAAGCAACCGGCCGCGCAAACGCCCGATCAAAATATCCATGCGAATATGCCCACCAAGCCGCTGGGTGTAGGAGATGCCGACAAAGGCAATCAGCGGCATGGCTTGTTGTATCCAGTCCACATAGCCGGGCAGCGGCGCATTGGCAAAATTGCGCCCGCCCACCGAAACCACAGCCAGCAGCATCAGCGAAAAAATCGCCAGCCCGCCTATCAGGGCCAGCTTGGTTTCAAGCCAGTATAACGCGCGGTCAAAGCGGCTGAGCAGGGTGTCGTCCTGCAATATATTGCCGGGAGTGGACATGGGGAATCCTTAAAAAAATGGCGCGCCCACAATATGGGGGCGCGCCTGATTTTTAGTTATTGAGGGTGTCGATCACCAGATCATAGAGCTCCTGCGCGGGCAGGCCGCGCGCGGTGTTCTCCTCTATCCAGGCGGCGGCGGCAGGGCCTGCCACTGCCTCGCGGAAGGCGGCAAGGGCATCTTCCGAAAAGGTCACCCGCTCGATCCCGCGCTCATCCAGCGCCGGGCCCCATGCGGCCATGGTCTGGTTGTTGTAGTAATCAACATAATATTCCAGCGATTCATCGACCGAACCAAGCAGCGCCTCGCGCTCAAAATCGCTCAGCGACTCAAGGGCGTCTGTGTTGACCACCACCGGGCAGTTCACGGTGCCGGGGTTGAGGTTGGTTGTCCACCAATCGCCACCCTCGATGGTGCCAAACGACATATGCGCATGCGGTGCAAAAGCAACGGCATTGACAACACCGCTATCCAGCGCCTGCCGCACTTCGGTGGCCGACATCGAGGTGGGCACCGCGTTGACCGCCGCCATGGCACGGCCAATACCGCCGGTGGCACGCACTGCCATACCATCAAAATCAGCCAGTGATTGCGGGGCATCGCCCTTGCCAACCAGATTATACTGCGGCAGTGGAGACGGCATCAGCAAGGTCGCGTTCCAGCGGGCAAGATCATCAATCGCGGCTTGCGACTGGTAAACCGCCATTGATACGGCAATTTCCTGCTCCAGCGTTTCAACACCGAGGAAGGGCAGCTCGAGCACCGTGATAGAAGGGTTTTTATCAGCGTGATACCCGGCACAGAATTGCGCCATTTCAAAGGCGCCGATTGAAATACCGTCAAGGTTTTCGGTGTTTTTGGACAGGCCGCCATAAGAAATGTTCAGGGTAAATTCGCCATCGGTCTTTTCGGATACCAGCTCGGCAAGGCGCTCGATATGCTCGGTAAAGGCGCGGCGTTTACCCCATACCGATACATTCCATTCGGTTGCCGCCGCTTCGCCGACAATGGCAAAAGTGAGCAGGGCCGCGGTGGCGCTTTTCAGCAAGTTTTTGGTCATGTTTTCCTCCCAGAAGTTTTTTTGTGGTCCGATTGATAGCGTAGAAACCCGCAGGATCAAAGAGCTTTCGGAGATGTATCCGAATTTATCCGCCCAACCCCATGATCCGGCTGAGCAACTCGGCGATATTGCGCACCTCGAACTTGCGCAACAGGCGGGCGCGGTAATCATCAATCGTGCGCGGTGAAAGCCCGAGATCGCGGGCAATTTCCTTGCTGGTCTGGCCTTGCCCGAGCCGCATGACCACTTGTTTTTCACGCGGGGTCAGCTCAACCCCGGCGCGCTGCCCCGAAATATCGGCAAAGCTGAGAATGGCGCGCGAGAGCGGGTTTTCGGGATTGGGCGTGGCCACCCGCACCCGTGCCCAAAACATGCTGCCATCGCGCCTGTTCATGATTCGCTCGTCAGAATACCGACCGGTTGCCCGCAGCGATGAAAGCCCGACATCGCGCATGGCGTCAAACTCGGTGGCGCTCGGATAAAGCATCCGAAAGGATTGACCGAGCACCTCCTCGCGCGCATAACCAAACATATGGGCAAAGGTTTGGTTGCAGGATTTGATGACCCGGTTTTCGGTGAGCACAATGCCGATGGGCGCGAGGTCAAACGCGAGGTCGTTTAGGCTGGGCTGCATCCGTATTCCTACCGTATTGCGGGAGCGCCCAGATTAGGGGAGCATAACCGCAAATGACAAGGGGGCGGATGTGGATTTTAAGCAGGCATTAATGGCGCGCATAGACAGCAAGCGCGATGATCTGATCGCGCTTACGCAAGATCTGATCAAAATCCCGACCCTCAATCCGCCCGGTGAATTTTATCGCGATATCTGTGATTATCTCGATGCGCGGCTAAGCGCGCGCGGCTTTGGCACCGAACTGGTGCGCGCGTTTGATACCCCGGGCGACTCCGACAAATACCCGCGCTGGAATATCGTGGCCCGCTATGAGGGCGGCAGCGCGGGCGAATGCGTGCATTTCAACAGCCATATTGATGTGGTTACGGTCGGGCAGGGCTGGAGCGTGGACCCGTTCGGTGGCGAGCTGAAAGATGGTAAAATCTATGGCCGCGGCGCCTGCGATATGAAAGGCGGGCTGGCCACTTCGATTATCGCCGCCGAGGCCTTTTTGGAAATCTGGCCGGAATTTAACGGTGCGATAGAGATTTCGGGCACCGCAGATGAGGAAACCGGCGGTTTTGGCGGCGTGGCTTACCTTTCCGAAAAGGGCTATTTCAGCCCTGAAAAGGTCCAGCATGTTATCATCCCCGAACCGCTGCACAAAGACCGTGTCTGCCTTGGCCATCGCGGCGTGTTTTGGGCCGAAATCGAAACCCATGGCCGCATTGCCCACGGCTCTATGCCCTTTCTGGGCGATTGCGCGGTGCGCCATATGGGGGCGGTGCTGGCCGAAATGGAGGCCAGCCTTTTCCCCGCCCTCGCCGCCAAGCGCACAGATATGCCGGTCATTCCCGAAGGGGCCAAGCAAAGCACGATGAATATCAATTCGCTGCATGGTGGTCAGGTTGAGCCGGAAGCGGGCTTCACCGGCCTGCCCAGCCCCGTGGTGCCGGACCATTGCAAAATGATCGTTGACCGCCGTTTTTTGCTCGAGGAAAACATTGCCGATGTCGAAGCCGAGCTGCGCGGTGTGCTGGAAAAGGTGAAATCCGAGCGCGCGAATTTCAGCTATGATTTCACCCCCATCCATTCCGTCATTCCGACCATGACCGCCAAAGACGCCCCCGTTGTTACCACGGTTTCGGCCGCCATCGAGGCGGTAATGCACAAAAAGGCGGAATATGTGGTCTCTCCCGGCACCTATGACCAAAAACACATTGACCGGATAGGGCGGATGAAGAACTGTATCGCCTATGGGCCGGGGATTCTGGACCTTGCGCACCAGCCCGACGAATATATCGAGGTGGCTGATATGCTCGACTCGGCCAAAGTGATGGGCCTTGCCCTCGCTGAACTATTAACGGGGAACCCCGCTGACACCTAGGAGGAAGATATGAAACGCATATTAACAGGAGCCAGCGTGCTGGCGCTGCTGGCTACCGGCGCCATGGCCGACAATAAGAGCATCACCATCGGTGACCAGCTGGAACCGCCGCATCTGGACCCGACCGCCGGGGCCGCAGGGGCAATTGACAACGTGGTTTATGGCAACATCTATGAAGGGCTCACCCGTTTTGGCCCGGATGGTGCAGTTAACCGTGGCCTCGCCAAAAGCTGGGATGTTTCTGCGGATGGCCTGACCTATACCTTCACCCTGCAAAGCGGTGTCAAGTATCACAGTGGTGCCGATATGACCGCCTCCGATGTGGTCTGGTCGCTCAATCGCGCCCGCGCCGACGATAGCGTTAACGCGCAAAAAGGCCTGTTTGCCAGCATTGCCGATGTGAGCGCCCCCGATGATACCACCGTGGTGGTTACGCTCTCGGCCCCCAATGGCAACTTCCTGTTTAACATGGCCTGGGGCGATGCGGTTATTCTTAACGAGGGTGATGATATCGAGGCGCTGAAATCCGCGCCCAATGGCACCGGAGCCTTTATGTTCACCAACTGGGTGCAAGGCGATAGTATCACCCTGACCCGCAACGATAATTACTGGGGCCGCCCGGCCAAGCTTGATAGTGTCACCATCAAGTATATCTCGGACCCAACAGCGGCGTTCAACGCCATGATGGCCGGCGATGTAGACGCCTTCCCGACCTTTCCGGCCCCCGAAAACCTGCCGCAATTTGAGGCCGACCCGCGCTTTAATGTGATTATCGGCTCCACAGAGGGCGAAACCATTCTTGCTACCAACAACAAAATGCCACCGTTTGACAATAAAAAAGTGCGCGAGGCTCTGGCCCACGCGATTGATCGCCAAGCGATTATTGATGGTGCGATGTTTGGCTACGGCACCCCGATTGGCACCCATTTTGCCCCGCATAATCCCGCCTATCTAGACCTGACCAGCCAAAGTAACTATGACCCCGAGCTGGCAAAATCGTTGCTGGCCGAAGCGGGGTTCCCTGATGGGTTCACCACCACGCTAAAGCTGCCGCCGCCCTCTTATGCCCGGCGCGGCGGCGAGATCATCGCCGCCCAGCTTCGTGCGGTTGGCATTCAAACCGAGGTTACCAATCTTGAGTGGGGCCAATGGCTGGAAGAAGTGTTCAAGGGCAAGGATTTTGGCCTCACCATCGTGAGCCATACCGAGCCGATGGATATCGGGATTTATGCCAACCCCGATTACTATTTCCAGTATGACAGCCCGGCCTTTCAGGCCCTCATGGAAGAACTGAACAACGCCACCGACGCTGTCACCCGCTTTGGCCTGCTGCAAGATGCCCAGCGGATGATCGCGGATGATTACGTTAACGGCTACCTGTTCCAGCTCGCCAAAACCGGCGTTGCCAATGCCGATATCCGTGGATTGTGGGAAAACGCGCCGACGCAGGCCAATGACATGACTGCGGTTTACTGGGAGCATTAAAGGTATGGCCCCGCGCTTCGCCGCGCGGGCCATCGCGGGCCATTTATGCTTAGATTCACCCTCAAACGTTTGCTCTCGCTGGGCCTTAGCCTTGTCGCCGCTTCGGTGGCGATATTTTTTGTGGTTGAAATCATCCCCGGAGACCCGGCCCGCCTGATGCTCGGCATTAATGCCACGCAAGACGCGGTGGATGCCCTGCGCACCCAAATGGGCCTCGATCAAGGGGTTTTGGCGCGCTACAGGTTCTGGGTTTCGGGGCTGGTGCAGGGAGATTTTGGCATTTCCTACACCTACCGCGTGCCGGTTTCTGAGATGGTGCAGGGCAGGGTGTGGGTGTCGCTGCCGCTGGCCTTATATGCGCTCCTGCTTTCTACCGCCATTGCCTTTCCCATCGGCATTCTGGCCGCCGCCAAGCGCGGCACATGGGCGGATTGGCTGGTTATGGGCGGCACGCAGCTCGGGGTTGCCATCCCGAATTTTTGGTTTGCCATGCTCATGGTTTCTATTCTCGCGATCAAATACCGCCTGTTCAGCGCCGGCGGGTTTCCCGGCTGGGAAGCGCCGCTGCTGGCGCTAAAATCTCTCACGCTGCCTGCCTTTGTGCTTGCGCTCCCACAGGCGTCTATTCTGGCCCGGGTTATGCGCTCGGCCCTGCTCGATACCCTGTCAGAGGATTTTATGCGCACCGCCCGCGCCAAGGGCCGCAGCGCGCGGGGGGCCATGGTTCACCACGCGCTCAGGAATGCCATGATCCCTGTGCTTACCATCATCGGCCTGCAATTTTCCTTCCTGCTCGCCGGTGCTATCATTATCGAAAAAATCTTCTTCCTTCCGGGGCTGGGCAGCATGATCTTCACCGCCATCACCCAGCGCGACCTCATCGTGGTGGAAAGCGTGGTCATGCTGCTGGTTTTCGCGGTTATCCTTGTGACCTTTGTTGTGGATATCACCTACGCCCTCGTGGACCCCCGCCTGCGGAGGCGCGCATGAAACGCGCCTTCAAAATGCCGGGTTTCACCATCGGCTTTATCGTGGCTTTTACCTTCGTCGCCGCCGCGCTGCTGTCTTTTATCTGGACCCCGTTTGGCACCGATGGCGTAGACATCGTCAACAAGCTCAAGCCGCCAGACAGCACCAACTGGTTTGGCACCGATCATTTGGGCCGGGATATTTTTTCCATGATCATGGTCGGGGCGCGCACCTCCATTGCCGTGGCGATTGTGGCGGTGGGTATAGGGGTGCTGCTTGGCGTGCCGCTGGGCTTGGCGGCTGCCGCCCGTAAAGGCACGCTGCTAGACGAGGTCATCATGCGCGGCAATGATCTGATTTTTGCCTTTCCGGCCCTCCTTATTGCCATCCTTATTACCGCCGTATTTGGCCCCTCGGCCACAAACGCCATCATCGCCATCGGCATTTTTAACATCCCGGTGTTTGCCCGCCTCACGCGCGGTGGCGCGCTTTCCCTCTGGACCCGCGATTTTGTGCTTGCTGCCCGCGTGGCCGGTAAATCCCGCCTTCGTATCTCTTTTGAGCATATCCTGCCCAACCTCACCAACCTTTTAATTGTGCAAGGCACCATCCAGTTTTCCCTCGGTATCCTTGCTGAAGCGGCGCTTTCCTATATTGGCCTTGGGGCGCAGCCCCCCATCCCCAGCTGGGGCCGGATGCTGGCCGACAGCCAAACCATGGTCAGCTTCGCCCCCCAGCTTGCGCTGTTTCCCGGCATCGCCATTGTGCTCACGGTGCTTGGCCTCAACCTGATGGGCGACGCCCTGCGAGACCTGTTTGACCCCAAACTCAGGCGAGACCGCCAATGAGCTTGCTGGAGATTAACGGCCTGAGCCTCACCATCGGTGCTGACCGCATTTTGCAGGATGTGGCGCTGGGCGTGGAGGCTGGTAAAATCACCGCCATCATCGGGGAAAGCGGCTCCGGCAAATCCATGACAGCCTATTGTGTCAACCAGTTATTGCCACGCGGGGCCATGGCCAGCGGGCAGCTGTATTTCGACGGGCAAAATATGCTCACCCTCACGGAACGCACCCTTTGCCAAATGCGCGGGCGCGATATAGGCATGGTGTTTCAGGAGCCGATGACAGCGCTGAACCCGGTGCAAACCATCGGCGCGCAGGTGGCCGAAACCGTGCTGATCCACGGGGCTGCCAGCAAACCAGAGGCGCTCAAGATTGCCCGCGAAACCCTCAACCGGGTCGGCCTTCCCGAATCCGAATTCCCGCTTTCGCGCTACCCGCACGAGCTGTCGGGCGGCCAGCGCCAGCGGGTTGTCATTGCCATGGCCATAGCCCTGCGCCCCAAACTCCTGATCGCCGACGAACCAACCACCGCGCTCGATGTCACCACACAGGCCCAAATCATGGACCTTTTAAAACGCCTCGTGCAGGAAGACGGTATGGGCCTTTTGCTCATCAGCCATGATCTGGGCGTGGTTGCCGATGTGGCCGACCATATCGTGATCATGCGCCGCGGCGAGGTGGTTGAACAAGGCGCCAGCGCCAAGGTTTTTGCCTCTATGCAGCACCCCTATACCAAAGCGCTGTTCGAGGCCTCCAGCCATGTGCCGGATCGGGCGGCAAAGCCCCGGGATACCCCTGTCCTTGAGGTCCAAAACCTGATACGGGAATATGCCCTGCCGCGCACATCCCTCTTTGGCCCTGTGCCCATGTTTCGCGCGGTCAGCGGTGTCAGCTTTGCCTTGAACAAGGGCGAGAGCCTCGGGCTGGTTGGTGAATCGGGCTGCGGGAAATCCACGCTCACCCGCGCCATTCTCGGGCTTGAAGCCATTCAGGGCGGCAGTATCAGTATTAACGGCCAAAAGGTGCTGGCCGGCCATAGCGTGCCCCGCGCCCTGCGGCGCAATATGCAGGTGGTTTTTCAGGACCCTTACGGCAGCTTTAACCCGCGCCACAAGGTTGCGCGACTGGTCTCCGAACCGTTTCACCTTTTGGAAACCCCGCCCAAAGGCGCGGCCCGCAACGCCGCCATTTCCGAGGCGTTGGAGGCCGTGGGGATGCAGGCGAGCGACGCCGATAAATACATCCACGAATTTTCGGGCGGCCAGCGCCAGCGCATCGCCATTGCCCGCGCGCTTATCATCAAGCCCGAGCTTATCATCCTTGATGAGGCGGTTTCGGCGCTCGATGTTTCCATCCGCGCCCAAATCCTGGATCTGTTGGCGATGCTTTCCGACAGGTTCGGCCTTTCCTACCTGTTTATCAGCCACGACCTAAGCGTTGTGCGCGCCATAACCGACCGTGTTATGGTTATGAAATCCGGCGAGATCGTGGAGGAGGGCGCTACCGAAAGCATCTTCCTTGCCCCCCGCCACCCCTATACAAAAGCGCTGCTTGCGGCGGCCCCGAAACTCGAGGAGTTAATGCAATGAGTGAAACATGGTTTGACGCCAGCAAATGCCTGATCGGCGGAGAATGGGTTGCCGCGATTGGCGGCGAAACCCTTTCGCTGGAAAACCCTTCCACCGGGCTTGAGCTTTCCCGGATAGCGCGGGGCCGGCAAGCCGATATCGATGCCGCGGTCAGCGCCGCCCAAAGTGCGCTGGCGGGCGAATGGGGCGCAATGACGGCGCTGCAACGTGGCCGCATTTTGCAGCGTATGTCTGCTGCCGTCCTTGAACGGGTGGAGCATTTGGCAGCGTTGGAGGCGGCAGATGTGGGCAAACCGCTTTCGCAAGCGCGGGCCGATGCTGTGGCGCTGGCGCGCTATCTCGAATTTTATGCAGGCGCCTGTGACAAGGTGCACGGCCAGACCATCCCCTATCTCGAGGGATATACCGTGTATACTTTGCGTGAGCCGCACGGGGTAACCGGCCATATTGTGCCGTGGAACTACCCGATGCAGATCATCGGCCGCTCGGTGGGGGCGGCACTGGCAATGGGCAATGCCGCGGTGCTGAAACCGGCCGAAGAAGCCTGCCTCACGGCGCTGGCCTTCGGGGCTATTGCGCTGGAGGCGGGGCTGCCGGCCGGGGCGCTCAATATCGTGCCCGGGCTTGGGGCCGAGGCGGGCGCAGCACTGAGCGCCCATAGCGGCGTGCAGCATATCAGCTTTACCGGCTCTGTGGCCACCGGCACGCTCATTCAGGCCGCCGCTGCCCGCAATGTCATTCCGGTCACGCTGGAGCTGGGCGGCAAATCTCCGCAACTGGTGTTTGATGATGCCGACATTGAGGCGGCACTGCCGTTTCTGGTCAATGCCGGCATCCAAAATGCGGGGCAGACCTGTTCGGCCTCGTCGCGCATATTGGTGCAGCGCGGGGTTTATGAAAAGGTGAGCGCGATGATGGCGGCGCGATATAGGGAATTGGTGGTCGGGCCCGCCGAGGCCGACCTTGATATCGGCCCGCTGATATCGGCGCGGCAAAAACAGATTGTCGAGGGGTTTGTAAACGCTGCCAACCCGACCCGCATTCTGGCACAAGCGCAAATGGCTGCAAACCTGCCCGCAGGTGGCCATTATTTTGCGCCTACGCTTTACGGCGGCATCAGCCCCGATGACCCCTTGGCCCAAGCCGAAATATTTGGCCCCGTGCAGGCGATCATCCCGTTTGAAGATGAGGCAGAGGCGCTTAGCATTGCCAACGGCACCGATTACGGGCTGGTGGCCTCGGTCTGGACGCGTGACGGCGCCCGCCAAATGCGGCTGGCCAAAAAACTGCGCGCGGGGCAGGTGTTTATCAACAATTATGGCGCTGGCGGCGGGGTAGAGCTGCCGTTTGGCGGGGTTGGCAAATCGGGCCATGGCCGCGAAAAGGGCTTTGAAGCGCTTTACGGGTTTTCCACCCTTAAAACGGTGGCCGCCCATCATGGCTAGCGAATGAAGCTCTCCAACGCCGACGCCCGCAGGCTGTGGCTTTATGGCCACGGGCTTGCCGCGCCCACGGGCCCGCTCGATGTGTTGAAAACCATAAAGGCACTTGGCTTTGTGCAAATTGATTCCGTGCGCAATGTAACCCGCGCCCACCATCATATCCTTTGGAGCCGCAATCAAAACTACCGCGAAAAGCAGCTGTGGCCGCTGCTCAAATCCCGCCAGCTTTTTGAGCATTTCACCCATGACGCCAGCCTGATTCCGATGGAATTTCTGCCGATGTGGCGGCGGCAATTTACCCGTATGGGCAAACATGTGGCCAGCAGCGAGTGGTTTGCCTCCAACCTTGGCCAAGAAAGCATTCGCGATATCAAAGCCCGTATTGAGGCCGATGGCCCGCTTTCGACCCATGCCTTTAACAGCGAACTCGATGCTGAAAGCAAAACCTGGGCGCTCCCGCCGCACAAAAGAGCGCTTGATAAAATGTGGTATGCAGGAGAGCTTGCCACCTCCCACCGCGAGAATTTCATCAAATTTTATGATATGGCCGAGCGGGTTTTCCCGGCAGATCTTCATGCTGACCACCGCCCCGATGAAGAGCAAATCAACTGGCTCTGCACCCAGGCCCTGCACCGCCTTGGCTTTGCCAGTGCCAGCGAGATTGCCAAATTTTGGGATGCGGTCAGCCTGAAAGAAGTGCGCGCATGGGCCAAGGGGAAGGCTGAAATAGAGCTTGAAGCCGCAGATGGAAGCTTCAGCAAAGCCTTTATGGCGCCTGATTTGGCGCGCCGCCTTACTGAAACACCCAAGCCCTCAACGCGCCTGCGCATTCTCAACCCGTTTGACCCTGCCATTCGCGACCGCACCCGTCTGGCGCGGCTATTTGGCTTTGAATACCGCAACGAAATGTTTGTCCCCAAAGCCAAGCGGCGCTGGGGGTATTATGTGTATCCGCTGCTGGAAGGCGCGCGCTTTGTCGGGCGGATAGAGCTAAAAGCCGACCGGCAGGCAGGCATGTTGTTCGCGACAGGGTTCTGGCCCGAAACCGGTATTAAATGGAGCGCCGCACGGCGGGCCAAGCTTGAAGCCGAGCTCGCGCGGTTTGCCCGCTTTGTGGGGCTGGCAACCATAAAATGGCAGGTTTAAGGCCGGTTTTTTATAAAGCTGCGCGGGCAAGCGCCTTTTGTGGCGGTGCATTGCGGGTAGGGTGGAGGGGGCTTTCTGCCCCCGCGCCTTCGGCGCCCCCCGAGGATATTTGGACAAAGTAGCGATTGGTCTGAATCAAAGATCAGCCAAAATGTGCCTATCGGGGCGTATTCTTTTTAGCTGGATTGACCTTCCAGTAACGGGAGACACTAAGATTGTGGCATGCAATCTCCGCATCGAATTCTCTTTTGTGGGGATTTAACGTTGAAGGAGAGGGTTATGTCTGAGAATTCAATTGCCCAACCCGGCACCGGCGGTGCATCTCGGCGCGATTTTTTATATGTGGCGACAGCGTCAACCGGTGCAGTGGCGACCGGTGCCGCGGTGTGGCCGCTGATCGATAATATGAACCCGTCGGCCGCTGTTTTATCTTTGAGCGAGATTGATGTAGACCTTTCGGGTATCGAGCCCGGGTCGCGGGTGACGCTAAAATGGCAAGGTCGCCCGATATTTATCGACCGTCGCACCGAAGCGCGTATTGCGCTGGCCAGGGCCGATGACAACAACCCGGACCTGATAGACCCGGCCACCGATGCCGAGCGGGCGCAGCGGCCCGAATGGCTGGTTGTGATCGGGGTTTGCACCCATTTGGGCTGCATTCCGCTAGGTCAGAAAGAGGGCGAACCGGTGGGTGAGTGGGAGGGGTGGTTTTGTGTGTGCCACGGCTCTGTTTATGACACTGCCGGGCGGGTGCGGCGCGGGCCTGCGCCGCGAAACCTTGACCTGCCACCCTATGCTTTTATGACCGACACGTTGCTAAAAATAGGCTAGCAGCGGAATTGTCTTGCGCCCTTGCGGCTTGGTTGCGCAAATTTTGCGCGCCGCCTGCAAGCGTGCCGAGGTTTTGGCGCTCAAAACCGTGCTGGTGCGGCTTTCGATATGGCTTACGTTGAATCACGGTCTTTTGCCCGCGCGCCGCGCGTGGCATCATGTGGCAAGTGGCACGGGAATCAGCGACAAAGCGCTTTTTTCGGGAGTCCTCGAAACGGTGGCGGCAAAGGGAATTGATCATGCGTCTGGCAGGTAAAACAGCGATTATTACCGGTGGTGGCTCCGGCTTTGGCGAGGGCATTGCCAAAAAATTTTTCGAAGAGGGTGCCAAGGTGGTTGTGGTCGATATCGATCTTGCCGCTGCCGAGCGGGTGGCCGGCCTTTATGGCGGCATGGCCTTTCGGGCCGATGTTTCCAAAATGGAGGATTGGCAGGCGCTGGCGGCGGGCCTGCGTGAAAGCTTTGGCGGGGTTGAAATTTTGGTCAATAACGCCGGTATCACCCATTTGCCGCAGCCGATGGACGAGGTTTCAGAAGCGGAATTTGACCGGGTGATGGCGGTGAATGCCAAGTCGGTTTACCTTAGTGCCAAAACCATTGTGCCGATGATGAAAGAGGCGAAATCGGGCGTCATTCTCAATGTCGCCTCCACGGCCGGGGTTAGCCCGCGCCCCAATCTTAACTGGTATAACGCCTCGAAAGGCTGGATGATTACCGCTACCAAAACCATGGCGGTTGAGCTGGCCGCTTTTGGCATCCGCGTAAACGCAATAAACCCTGTAGCCGGAGAAACCCCGCTTTTGCAAAGCTTTATGGGCGAAGATACGCCAGAGATGCGGGCGAAATTCATTGCTACTATCCCGCTCGGGCGTTTTTCCACCCCTGAAGACATCGCCAATGCCGCCTGCTTTTTATGCTCGGATGAAGCCAGCATGATTACCGGCGTTGCCATGGAAGTGGACGGGGGCCGCTGCATATGAAAATTGGTGCGCGCAACCTGATAACCGATGTGCCCGGCCTTTATGTCGGCAATGCCGACAATGTAAGGCTGAAATCGGGCAGCACCGTGTTGGTGGGCGAAAAGCCGTTTGTGGCGGGGGTTTCGGTGATGGGCGGTGCGCCCGGCACCCGCGAAACCGATATGCTGGCACCCGATAAAATGGTGCCCGCAATTGATGCGCTGGTGCTTTCCGGCGGTTCGGCCTATGGGCTGGATGCCGCCAGCGGGGTCATGGACGGATTGCGCGCCCGGGGCCGCGGATTTGTGGTTGGCGAGGCCACCGTGCCACTGGTTTCTGCCGCGATTATTTTTGACCTCCTGAACGGCGGCGCGAAAGACTGGGCCGAAAACCCTTACCGCGCGCTTGGGCTGGCGGCGCTCAATAATGCGGCATCTGACTTTGCCATCGGCACGGCGGGGGCGGGCAGCGGCGCGCTTACCGGCACCCTCAAGGGCGGGCTTGGCTCGGCCTCGGTGGTGCTGGATAGCGGCCATACGGTTGGCGCATTGGTGGTGGTTAACCCCTTTGGCTCGGTGGTGCAGGAAGGCGGGCGGTTTTGGGCGGCTCCGTGGGAAGTGGATGCCGAATTCGGCGGGCGTGGCATTGCCCCTATGGGCAACCCGCTGGCCAAGCCTGTCAGCCTCAAAATGCAGGCCTTTAATGAAAAGGGCAACACCACCATCGCCATTGTCGCCACCGATGCAGTGCTTGATAAAGCCCAGGCCACCCGCATGGCCACGGTCGCGCAAGATGGCATGGCGCGGGCAATAATGCCCAGCCACACACCGGTAGACGGTGACCTTGTTTTTGCCGCCGCCACCGGCGCGCTGCCACTGGCGGATGCGGTGCCCGACACCCTGATGATCGGCCATGCCGCTGCCCTGTGCCTGAGCCGCGCCATTGCTCGCGGCACCTATGCGGCCAGCCCGGCGGCGGGTGATACCCTGCCATGCTGGAGCAGCAAATATGGCTGAATTTACCGGCCCCGAACTTTGTGCCCAGAGCGCCGTTGCGGTGCGGCGTCTGCTGCAAACCGGCGAAATATCGCCGCTTGACCTGCTGGAGGCCAGCGAGGCCCGCATGGCCCAAACCGAGCCGCGCCAAAATGCCATGGTCACCCGCTGCATTGAGCGCGCCCGCGCCCGCATTCGCCCCGATACCCTGCTCGGCGGCATCCCGATCGGGGTGAAAGACCTGACCGAGGTGGCAGGGGTGCGCACCACTTACGGCACCATCGGCATGCAAAACCACGTTTCGACAGAAAGCGACCCGCTGGTGCATACCATGGAGGCCAACGGCGCGCTGGTGGTTGGCAAAACCAACACGCCGGAAATGGGGGCGGGGGCCAACACCTTCAACGAGGTTTTCGGGCCCACCGGAAACCCGCATAATCTGGCGCTCAATGCCGGCGGCTCTTCTGGTGGTGCGGCCTCGGGGCTGGCCACCGGGCAGGTGTGGCTGAGCCATGGCTCTGATTACGGCGGCTCGCTGCGCACCCCGGCGGCCTATTGCAATGTGGTCGGGCTGCGGCCCTCGCCCGGTCGGGCTGGTGGTAGCGGGCAGCTGTTTGATACGCTGGGCGTGCAGGGGCCAATGGCGCGCAATGTGGCTGATTGCGCCCTGTTTATGGATGCAATGAGCGGCGGCGAGGGCGGGCCGATTGGCTATCCGGCGCCGGATACTCCCTTTCTAAGCGCGGTTGAGCGCGCCCCCGAGCGGGTGCGCATTGGTTTCATGCCCGATCTTTGCGGCCACGCACCGGTGGAGCAAGATGTGCAGGCTTGCCTGAAGGCGGCGTTGGAACAAGCCGTGCGCGCGGCTTGTGTGGTTGAGGAAGTGGTGCTTGATACCAGCGGGTTGGACCCATGCTTTCGCGCCCTGCGGGCGCTCTCTTTCGCGACTTCCAACCTGTCGCTGCCAGCCGAAATCACCCGGCATTTCAAAGCCACCATCAAAGGCAATGCCGCCGACGCCGAACGCCTGCGCGCCGATGATCTGGCCCGCGCAGCCCTTACCCGCGCCGCGCTTTACCGTGAGGCCACGGCGCTGCTCGGGGCTTTTGATGTGCTGGCCTGCCCGGTGGTCGGGCTGGGGCCCTTGCCGCGCGAGGTCGAATTCCCGCCCGAAGTGGCAGGTAAAAAATCGCGTGATTACATCGACTGGCTCGGGTTTTCCAACCTTGCCACGGTTACCGGCTTGCCAGCACTTTCGCTGCCGGTGGGGCGCATGGCGGGCGGTATGCCGATGGGGATTCAACTGATTGGCGGCAACCGCGGCGAGGCCGGGCTTTTGGCCGCGGCCAGGGCGCTTGAGCGGATATTGGCCATAGATACCCACCCCGTGGACCTGCCCAAAACCTGAGCGCCCGCCAAGCAGCCCACGCGCTGCGCGCTAATTTTCTGCGGGCGAGGGCGCTTTGATGTTCAGATCAGGCCGCGCCCAGCGTTTGTGAAGCCAATACCACTGTTCGGGGTTTTTTTGCACCCGCGCGCTTAAACTGTCGTTTAAAGCGGTGGTCATGACAACCGGGTCTCCATGCGGAATTGGCGGTTCGATAAAAATATCGCAGGATTGCCTGTCTGGCCGCAATACCCCGTAAGCGGGCACCAACAGCGCGCCTGTCCGGTTGGCCAGCGTTGCCATGGCGGTCGAAGTCAGGGCCGGCTGGCCCAAAAAATCTATTGGCACGCCATCACCTGCGCGCTGATCAAGCAACACGGCCAGCAAGCCGCCCGATTTCAGGTGTTTGATCATTTTGCGGGTGCCCGCAGCGCCAGTGGCAAACAT